>OHAP01000156.1_pt1 | contig 49926 bp, 63 predicted proteins | sample 1577171 | NCBI WGS metagenome assembly OHAP01 (sample SAMEA3541489, study PRJEB24748) | human gut metagenome | biome: human gut; feature: human-associated habitat; material: faeces | place: China | collected 2012 | reverse complement strand
ATTTACCTTGTGCTAATAACACACGACCTGCTGGCATTGCTTCCCATGTACCAAAACCAAATAATGTAGCTGGATTAGTAGATACAGTAGACATATAAATACTTCCAACTGGATATATTTTTTTCATTGTATCTAGCATTGGAGCAAATTTTGCTATAGCATTTCTAACAAATCCACAAGTAGCAATTTGTGTATTATTCGTATCTACATTAGCAGTTGGAGCTGTTGGTGTTCCTGTTAATCCAGGGCTTGCTTTTGGTGCTAGTGTAGATAAATCTACACTAACAGCACTTGCAACACCATTATTTATATATACTGGCTTAGTAGCACTTCCCACTGTAGAAGTTCCTAATTTATTAGCAACACTTGAATTATTAGCATTATTAGCATTTTCTGCTGTAGTAGCTTTTGCTGCTAAATCAGCATTAGCTGCACTATCAGCTTTACCCTGAAGATTACCTATAAATTTAGTAGCGGTAATATTATAACCACTAGCATTTAAATTTCCTGTAACTGTTCCACCATTCTTATCTAATTTCTTATCAAATAATGTCTTATGTGCTTCACTATTCTCATTATGATTACTAATTAAATCTTCTGTATTTGTTTCTATTCCCATAAACTCATCATATAAATATTTAAATTTTAAATCGTTTAATCTTTGAAGATAATCAAACGATTGATATGATGGTGGAACATTCCCTAAATAGCCCCAACCTTTTAAATAATTATCATCTGTCCAATCAATTTGAGAACTCGCCCCAGAAGCAAATATTTTTTGAAAATCCAATTCACTCATACTACATATCCTTTCTTAATTAAGTTATTACTAAATATTTCAGACAATGGAGCTTGACCAAATCCTTTAGCAAATTTTTGATTATAAAATCCAAAAACATTATCTTTATCAAAATGTGTCATACTTTGACAACTAACTCCAGCAGGTCTAACTATTAAATCTAAAGCATTTGCAAATAGAATTTCATTTTTTGTTAGTTTTCTACCAATACCAACAATAAATTTTGCATTATAAATGTCTTGTACTATAGCAATGTCCGTTTTAAAAATAAACTGTATAGATTTTATAGTGTCATTCATATAACATAAAGAATTATTTTTATTAACTTTAGCCCAAAGAATTAATCTATATTCTTCATCAGACAAAGATGTACTGGATAAATAAGGTTCGCTATATTCTCTAAAACGAGCTTGATTAAAACCAGTAGTATTAATTTGATTTTCAAATCCAAAAAAATTTATAGTAATAGCATTATTTATTAACCTGTTTCGGTCCACAATTTCTCCTATACCATCTAACTGTGCACCTTCACCTGTATCTATCCATCGCTTTTCTTTTAAATTATTAAAAGTATCATCTAATAACTGTAATTCATCTGAAATTGCACAAAAAATTGCTTGTAAAACTTTCGTATCAGAAAATTGTACAAGCAAATGATTCATCATACTTTCATATCTATTCATTTATAATCACCTCTATTTGAGAAATGTCAAATGTTGCATTCTCATGAGCAGAAATCACAATATTATTATTGTTATATTCCTTAGGTGTTTCTCCTGTAGTAGCTTTTATATCTATATATGCTATAGCATTAATATTATTATAAATAGCACCTATAAATTTTTGTAATATAATATCTTCTCCAATATTTATTTTACTTGCTTCTTGTAAAATAATTTCTTTAATTTCATTTGGAGTATTTTCTCCCCATGTTTGTTCAGTATTTTTGGTAATAGTAATTTTAAGCCATATCTTAACTTGCTTAGGTCTATTAAAACGTATAAGATGACTAATCCCTTGATTATCCAATACTGTTTTTTCTATATCACCAAAAGTATTTATTCCTGGAGCTTTATAATTATATATTTCTTTTGCAATATCATCTTCACTGCCACCTTCAACAATTATTTCTATACTATGTGGTGGTCTATTTTCACTATCTACCGTATCACTATCATTTTCATATGCCAAGCAAGCAGTTACTCCAGCTACATTACTATATATATTAGCTTGTATTGCCTCCAACATTACAGAAGCTTTACTATACACCGAAGATGACCAACGTTGCCTAAGTTCTACATCCGTTTCTGCGTCCCTTCCAACTATATTTTTTATATTACTTACGCTATTCCAACCTGTAATAAATGTATTTATATTTTTTACACTACCTAATGTAGGATTTATACTTCCATATATATCTGACACAAAATAAATAGGACTACTTACATTTTTTATTATTAAATTAGTATTAATACTGAATATCTTAGTTTTGTCATTACTACTAATAGTAAGCAAATCATTACTTAAATTAAAATTTAAATTTTCTTTAGAAAATTGATTATATATATTTGTTAAAACATTTGATACATTATCAGATATTTTTGCAGTATAAGATTTTTGTTCTCCATCTATTGTTATAAAATATGTTTTATCATTTTCTACATTATCTATAGTTAATTCAATTTTACTAGCATTATCTGAAGATATTTTACTTTCTTCTTTTATTGTATAAGTATTAGTATTTTCATCTTGAATTTGTAAATTAACAGGAAGCCTAGTATTATTCAGACCTGTACATTCGCAAATTATAATAGTTTGTTCAGCTTGTATAGGTCTAATAGCACTTAAAGCTGCTGCATTTGATAATGATATACCAGTTGCTGTATGTGGATACATAGCAAAATAAACATTTTCAGCTAATTCCCATAAATCCGCTAGTTCAAATGCATAAATCCCATGAATTTGACCAAATATAGAATTACTATCTGTTTGAATAGCTATTCCTAATTTATCTGCAACACGTTTATTTAAACTATCAATTATTTCTGGTAATCTTTTTCGTTTAAAACCTTCTTTTGTCAACCCATATTCAACTGTTGTTACCATATCCCAATATCACCTCATTTGTTATTAATCCATATTTTGTATTTATTTCATAGTTTATAGATAATTCTCTCCGTATCATTGAGAAATCTAAATTCATAGATGATATTTCCTTTACACCTTCAATATTCATTATCTTTTCAGAAAAAATTTGCTTTATGTGATTTTTATTTGGATTTTTAACTAAAATATATTCTAAATAAGGTATTCCTTGTCTAGTATCTAAAAACCATTCATTCAACCAAAAACGCAGAGTAATTAGCACTTGTTGGGCTATTCGCTCTGCGTTATCTATTAATATTAAATCATTATTTTTTATTACTAAATCATTATTAGCTGTATTTAAAGCTATATCATAAGCCAATAAATCACCTTCTTTTATTGTGCCTCTCCTGTACTACCACCACCATTTTCAACATTTCCATGTGTATGATGGAGAAGACTTATACCATTTACTACTAAATCGCCATCAGCAAATTTAAAATCAGTACCATTCAATATACCACTAAAACCATTTTCAGTTATCTGAATCATAGCCGAACCATTAAATAAACACACACTATTTGCATGTTTAATATTACTTTTTGTTGCATTTGTATATAATCCAGGTATACAAATTGCGTCATTTAACGAATGTTTTCTCAAATCATCAGAAGTATTGCTATTATTTACAAAATCATCCAATTGTTTTTCCGCAAAAATTATTAAACAGCCATCACCAGAAGATATAGGAAATGTAACTCCTGAATTACCTCCCATTCCTGTAGGAAATACTACCGGAACATTATAAATAATAGGATATGCAAACTCTCGATAATCTTCTGTTTTATAAGTTCCACTAGGTTGCACAATAGCTCTATTTATACTAGCGTCATATGAAATTATTTTTCCATTTAACGCAGTATGTATATTACTTATTTTCTCATCTACCCAATTATCTACTACATTACGAATTTCATTTGATGTTTGGCTCATATATAAGTCAACCTTTCAATCAAATCAATTTCACTATACCATTCATTAGAACTAATATCACCAGTATGACGAATAGCCTCTACTCTAAACCAACCTGTTATAAATTTACTTTCAACTTTTACAGCATCTCCAGGATTTATTGATGGTGATAATAAAGTTTTTATCTTCCAACCTGCTTGTTTTTCTGCACGGTCCTTATTCTCTTTTCTTTTTCTTTTGCGTTTTGGTGTTTTTTTATCAGTTTTATAATTAGATTTTACAATTCTTTCAGGGCTTCCAATTAGTCCACTATCCGCTGAAAAAACAATTCCTCTATTAGCAACTATTCCACCATCTAAAATTATTTGTAAAATATTATTTTGTATTGACCATGTACAGCCACTACCATAACATATTTCACTTAATGCTTCAGCACCTTTACCAATGAAAGAATATCCATTTTTAAAAGTACCAAAAGTCGCACCTTCTCCAAATACTATAGATAATCCCATATTTCTAGCAATAGCATTTATTATAGTATCACCAGGTGTATTAGGCGGAAAAGATATGCTCATAATGCTATCTCTAATGGCAACCTGCCCATCACTTAAATCAAATTTTGTAATTATATCTAATCCATTAATCTTAGAATATGCTTGTATTACATTTCCTATAAATAATTTTGTTACTCCACCATTGCCTTCATAACCTGCTAATATCTCACATTTTATATCAGGCTTTTCAATAGCTTTTCTTGTTGTATCACTTAAATTATAAATTTCTAAACTACTTTTATTCGTTTGTTTGGTTAAGTCTTTTTCTACAGTAAACTTAACTCTTAAGGTATTAGCAAATTCATAACCTATCTCAGGAAAAATAACTTTATACTGCCGTTTCCAAAAGCTCATTTAGTTCCTCCTTAGGTATATAAATCAATATTGCACTATTATTAATAAAATCTTTTCTAGTTATCACTTGTTTATTATTATTTACTACAGCTATTAATTCACCTTTTGGCAAGTCATGTCGTTTATATTGTGCTAATAAAGGAAAATTAGGAACAATTTTTATACTTCTTACTATATCAACATTATTACTATCTCTAATATCTATAGTCCAATCTTTACTGTTACCATTATATGCAAAATGTAATTTGTATACTTTATCATCTAAAGTAACTGTCTCCACAAAATCATTACTATCTGTAACAGAAATACTTACCACTATATCACTCCTTCTATAATAATGATGAAATTATTGTATTAATTGCTGTATTAACACTTACTTCTAAACCTGTTTGAATTTCTCCAGCAACACTATAATCAGCTTGTATAGTATTTACTTTTACTGTAGATGTATTTTGAATTGTTGTCATACCTGTACCTAAATTACTTTGTGTTGCTGTACCCCCATCTTTTTCAGTAGTACCTGCTTTGCCTTGAGCGTCATTATTAGCGTATTCTTCAGGAATATCTTCTGTTCTTTGTGTAACAATTTGTACATATTTAAATTCAAGTTCCATTTTATAACAAATACCATTTTTTACTGTTTTTGGTAATGGTGCTCGTACCATTACCATATTATTATAAATAGAATCTACAGTTTTTATAGTTATCGGTTCTCGATTTAAATATATTTTCATTAAAGAATTTGCTACATTTTGTAACCTATTATTATCAACAGTACCAAAACTAATTGGAGTAGGCGTAAATACTACCTGCATTTTTAAAGACATTGGTTTTCTTTGTACATGGTCAGCAATTATAGAACCATCTTCGACAGGGTTCTCTGTTACCTCACTATCAAAATTAGTTTCTGTTTCTAAAAGTACATCTACAGATAAATCTCCTATTTTAGCAGGTTCTGTTAATTTAGGCACAAGTGCAGGATATGTTTGTTGTTTATTCTTTTTTTCAGGCAATATACCTGGTATTTTTCCGATATACATAACAAAACCTCATTAATAGCCTGGATATAATGTTGGGAAATCTAATCCACTTACCACATTAACTGCCTCATCAGAATTTTTAACATTAAAGTTATTATTCATTGTGTATTCATAACTAGCAGAAGATACAGCATTACCTATACCATCTAAAACAGTATCTGCAAAACTTTGCAAACTATTTAATTTACTACTAGCCCATTCAATTTTATCTAATACCCAATTTTGAATAGCATTTGCTATCTGCTGCAATATACTTATTGCAAAAGAGCCTAAACCACTAAAGAAATTTTTAACTGAATTTATTGCATTTCCAAAAGCTGAAATAAATTGTCCAACTGCTATAAATGTTTCGGCAATGAAATTACCAAAAAACTGGGCTATGCTTGAGAAAAATAATGAAACTGCTTGTAAAGCATATATAAAAGCATTATATAAACTTTCTACAATTATGTTCTTAAGAATAATTAATTGTTCATAAGACCATTGAATAGCCTGAATAACAAATCCAATAGCACCAGCTACTGCAATAAAACCACCATAAATATATGTTAGAATTATTACTCCAATATTAACAAGTAATTGAGCAAATTCCTGATTTTCTTCTATAAGATCTGCTATAAAATTTATTATTGAAGTAAAAATTTCTATTATAGACCCCAATATACTAGCTATAATAGCAAATCCTGTTGCAATAAGTGGTGCAATAGTTATAAAACTATTTTTTAGTAATGGTAATATATCTGAAGCTAGTCTTGCTATTGCCTGCAAAAATGGCTCTATTGTTGGCAATAGTCCACTAAATATTTCTTGTAAAGCATTTTTAATTCCAAAAAATATATCATATATATCAAAATTATTTAATTCATTAGTGAATGGTTTAAAAGCTTCTACGATATCCATTACTATATCTTTTAAAGAAGAAAATCCTTCATATAGTGTAAATAAGATAGGATAGCTATCTTGAAATCTATCTAACCATTCCTGACTTCCATCATAATCATCCATTAAGGTAAACAAATCATTTACAATGTTAGAAATATACATAACATTATTAGACATAGATTTAGCAATAAAACTAAATACACCTGTTCCACGTTCTAATCGCTGTGTAAATCTATTCCAAAGATTTTCTATTTGTTGCAAAGACTGACCAATAGTCGTAGGCATTTTAGAAAATTCTTCATCCATTTTTGCACCAGCAGATAAGATAGCTCGCATTATATCTTCAGATTTTAGTTCACGCTCCGACCCCATTTCTTTTAATTCTCCAATATCTTTACCAAAGTATTCAGCAATTTTTTGCATTAGCGGTTGAGCATTTTCATTCAAAGAATTCAATTCATCTCCCATTAGAAAGCCACTACCTAGCGCTTGTCCTAATTGTAATATTGTAGATTGTGCTTCCGCTGTACTTGCTCCACCAATAGTTAAAGATTTAGATACAATATCTGTAGCACGCATAAAATCTTCTGTATTAAATCCATATTTTTTAGTGCCACTAGCAATTTTAAAATACAAATTTCCCATTTCTTTCATGCCTTGCCTATTTTGCTGTGATAACACATATAATCTATCTTCAATATTAAATCTTTCTTCATCTGTAGAAGTAATGGTTCTAAGTCTACCATCTAAATTCATCATCTCATCAGCAGATTTTTGTATTGCTTGTGTAAAAGCTATTATTCGGTCTATCGCAAAAGCAGCTATAATTGCTTGTCCAAGCATTCTTGCTCCATTTATCAAAGAATGCATACTACTTTGTAGACTTAAAATATTAGCTCTCGCTTGAGTTGTATCTGCATTTATTTTTAAATATTTACCATTAGAACCATGCCAACGCCCCAACTTATCTTGATATGCTCCCATTCTTCTAAGTTGTTCTGATGTATAAATGGCTTCTTTTCCTATTCCATTAATACTTATTCTGGTCTTATTTGCACTATTAGAAATTTTATTCCACGCATTACTACCTACATTAGCTATTTTCGATAATTTAGATTTTGTTTTATTTATACTATTATCTGCTTTATTTACACTATTTTTATCTAATTCATAAGCTATCTTAGCTATTAATTCTCGAACTACCATATTGTTTACCTCCTTTCTTTAATGATGGCATATTAGCATATTCAATATCTGACTTCATATCTAAAAAATGGTTAATTTCAACGATTTCAGCAAGACTTATTTTGCCATACTTTACATCTAAGAAATTAACCATTCCACTATCTATTGCTCTATAAATAAAAATTACATTTCCGAAGTATTCACTTGTTGTGCCAGGAATGATGGGAGTTTTATCTCTGCCAACGTTTTTTGGACACCAATCGGAACGCTGGAGAGCTGCGAAAAATCCAAATAATTTACCTTAAAAACTTTTATTGCTAAAACAATCATATCAATAATTCGACCTTCAAAAACTTCATTAATAGCTCCTTCATCAAGACGAATAAAATCTTTTTTCCCATTAGATTTTTCAATTTTTACTGCTACATATTTTTCATCTAATAATAATTTTAATGCTAATTCTAATTTATCACCGTCTATTGTATAAGCTAATTTTTCTAATCCATTACTTATAATTTGTAACATATCTCCTAAATTTTCAGTATCCATATCCCCATTATTTTCGGAAATACCTTTTAAGACGCTACCTAATGCAGGAGTAATAATTTTTTGTAACTCACCTAATACCCTAATAGCATAAAATGGTGGAAACTGTCTTACTGTAAATACATCATCACCAATTTTAACTTCTGTAAATTTACCACCAGTCCACATTATCAATCATTACCTCCAATCATTGGGTTTGCAACTTGTCCTGTATGAAATACCCATTCTTGAGCTTCAATTTTTCTACCTCTTTTATGTTCAGGAAAATTTGTAATCCATGCTTGATTGGCTTGAAATACTGTTGTTCCTGACAAATCTTTAATAGTTAATGGTAATATACCTCTGCCTGTAGAACGATCCAAATTATAAACGTTACTAAAATAATCATTTGTCTTAGATGTTGTAGCCAATGCAATGGTTACTTCATATGTTTGATTTGGGTCCATACTACGTCCAACACTGCCATCAGCACCGCTGTAAATTTGTGTTCCTTCTCCTAAAGGTTTAATTGTTACCATATCATCTTCTGCAAATCCGTCAACTTCTCTTGAACCATATACTATTACAAGCATTTTAGGATTATATGTTACTACTCCATCACTCAATTTATTTCACCTCTTATTGATTAGTTTTTTCAATTAAATTTTCATACGTAAGACTACCGCTTATATTTATAGCATGTATAGCACCAGCTAAACGTGCAGTAAATGTTACATCTTCTAATAATCTTTGTGCCTTAGTATTAGCAGAAATATTAGATGCTAATGGTACATTTATAACATACCCTTTATTTATATTTCCATCTTCGTCATATTCATCTGGAGTTATACCTCCTCGTTGCTGACCTAATTTTAAAGCTGAATTAATTTGTGCTTCAATTATTCCTATACCACCATCTGTAAATGGAATTTTATCTCTATTAATAAGCACATTAAAAACATTTACCATTATTTCTTCTTGTAACCAATCTCTAAAACGTATTACATCAATCCATTCGCCAGCAGATGTTTTCCCATTTTGAGTAATTGCTACATTTCTAAAATTTTCAAAAGTATTGCCATTTTTATTAGTGATAGCAAGATACTCTGTTTCTGTTAAATTATCTGCTATTACACCTGCTAATTTTTTATTCGCCCATGTTTCACCACCAGGATTAATAGCAAAACATCTAGCAAATAATGCACATTCTGGAAAATCATCATTATTTGTGTGATATAACCAAAATGTTCTGTAATAATTATTACTCTTTAATAAACTACCAACATCTGTATCTATTTCACTATCCGTAGCCTCTTTTTCATTAACAACACAGCCAAATAACTTAGTATGTGTTTCGGTCCATTGTGCCAAAGCCAAAATATCTGATTTTTCTCTGCTAACTAAAGCAATTCCATAAAAATCATTATCACTAGCTACTATAGCTGCCATTGTCTCCGATAAGGTTTCAGTTGCAAGTATTGGTTCACATGATAAATTAGAGGATAAACTTACTGTAAAGGCTGTTCCTTTCTCTTTAGTTTCTAATTTTAATTTTTCTGATTCAGCTGTAACTGTAATTTCTTCATGAGCATTCATTAAAGTTTGCAAACCTTCTATAATAGTTGTCGCACTAGCTTCACTTGAACTAGAATACTCATAATCTTGTTTTCCTTTTTTAGTTTCTAATGTAATTTTATATTTTGTATTATCTTTTACATCAGATACAGAAATATTGATTTCATCTACTTGTCTGCGTCCTATTTTTACAATATTAGGTCGTGGTATTTGTGAAAAAGCGTCTGCTGCTGCCAAATATAATTTATCTGTTGTCTTAAAACCATCTTCAAGCATACTATCTACATTTGTATAAGTAGTTACACGGCTTAATGTATTTAAATGCTCTCCAACAATCAATAATGTACTAAATCCTTCTTTACTTATTCCTGTAGTATTAAGACTAATTTGCACATTAACAATTCTATCTAAATTAGCCATTATATTTCCTCCGTTATTATTTCTATTGGTAATTCTTTACCTGTATTACCTGTAATTTTAACATTTGCAATATATCCTACATCATCTAAATAAGTAGGAGTAAATCTTATTATTATGTCTACACTTGCTCTAGTAGTAAAGTGTGTATTATTCAATAAGGCAGATACATCCTGAACTGAATTATAGTCAACAATAGCTATATTAGCTTTAAATAACCTATTTATAACTGATTGTTTATTTAATTTATCAATCAGTTTATATAACATAGTACATGCATTTCTGTTATTATCAGCAAATACTTGTATCTCACATGTTAATAATTTATGTCCAATTATATTATTAACTCCCGGCTGATTAGTACGTTCAAAACTAGATTGTACCTCATCTTTTATAGAAGCATATCTTATATAAGCAAAAGTATCTTTGGGTTTAGGTGCATTTTGATAAGCATAAATCACTTTATTTTTTTGTAAATCCAACAATTCTGCCACTAAATCGTGAAATAATAAATTCTGTTCATCATTCATCTGTTATCTCCTGTGCATAAGCTTTATAATGATTTATTAAACCATTCTGATAAGCATGACAAGCAATAATCTTATATTTTTCTCCCATATATAAAAGCACGTCAGCATTTTGTTCTGACGTGCTTTTATCTGTTAATAACTTAGTATCTGTATAAAATTTTACAGCATTATTTGTATTAGTTCCTTCAGGAAATATTTTAGTATATTCATCTAAAGATATAGGCTGTACTGTAGCCAGTATTTTTAATGTGTTACTATCATTTGTAATATATTTACCACTGTCATCATAGTACCCTTCTTTTCTTAAAATAACCACAGACCTTCTAAACGACACATAATCACTCCAATTTATGTTTAATACTTGCTCTCATGCGTCCAGTATCAATTAATGGCTTATTATCACCTTTAGCTCGTACAGTAGCAGGTGAAAGAGGTGTAAAATTTCCATCTGTAATTTTTTCTTGTATCATGCCAGCAACTTTTAAACCAATTAAATTTAATGCTTGTTCTGGAGTTTGCTTACCTTCAATTATTTTTGCCCCTAACTGTCCTGATAAATTAGCTATTTGAGATGAGTTATCGTCTAATGTGCTACGAATAAATGAGCGTTGTGGTATATGTTCTGCTCCATATTCATGAATACTGCCAATATATGCCATTGTATTTTTCCCATCAGCACTCATATCACCTTCTTGAATACCCACTTTTAATACTTTTTTATCAAGTGTTTTCATATTTTTTATAATCTTTTCCCAACCTAAATCAATATCTTTTACATTCATGGTTTTTTCCTCATAATCCCTAGAGGTTTACACATTTTTTGTAAATCTAAATATCTAATACCATAATAGGTTTTATTTAAAATACTTTCATTTTCCATATTATTTTGAGCATATGTTCTAGATAAATCTCCTTCTTTTTCACTTATTACTTTACCTGCAATAATAGAACTATCTAAGGCTCCATTCTCATTATTAGCTATATTATCTAAAGTAATATAATGTGCAATAAAAAAAGCAAGTGCTTTCTCATAGAACTTGCCAAAATATTTTTCAGATACGAAATCTGAATATAGTTCAATATATTCTTTTATTTGTTCATCATCTATATCTATTTTAGGAGCAATTACTCGTATTTTATTTATTACTTTATTTATTAATTCCTCACTCATCATTTTTAGTGGCTTCCTTTATTTTTTTTTCAGCCAATTCATTAATTCTTTTTGATTGTTCGAGAGATTTTTTTTCATCCAAGATTAAAATTTTCCCATTTGCGATTTTATTTACCATTTCAGGATAATTTTTTTTTAGTTTTTCTAGCTGTACCTTTTCAATTTTTATAGGATATCCTGGTTTTAATTTTAATTCACCGATATTTAAAATTCTAGCTTCTGTGTTTTGCAAATACATAATCTTACACTCCTACCGCTTTAGTAAAACAATATGGTCTAAATACAGTAACACCAATAACTTCGGAATGACATGGTACTGTAAAAGCTAAATTTTTAGCTTGTATTGGCATTTGTTCAAATCTATTTGGTATTTCCAAACGTATATAGTCTGGGTCAAAATAACCCACAATCATAATATCTTTTGCCCCTGTACTATCAGCGTTCTTTAATTCTCCAATTTTTTCCCAACGTTTAATTTCCGGATGATTTTCTTTAAGCATTGCTAATACAGTTTTTGTAGTTTGTCCATCTGCTGTAGTATAAAGAGTACTAGACAATGTAGTATATGCACTTGGTGGCAGCAATACTGTATTAGGTTGTTCTGTATCATCTGTATTATCTTGAATTGTATTAATAAACTCATTCATATCTCGAAATTGTTTTTCTGCTGTTTTTGAACTTAATGCTGTTCCTGAGGCTTCGCCATCATTTTTTAATGTGTATTCAGATAAATTAGGATTATCTAAAAATCCAATGATACCATTATCTTTATCTCCAAACCATGCAATTTTATTAATTTTTACATCATTTGCTTTTCTAGCTGCACTTGCTTTCATTGTGCTAAGTGGAGTATTAGAAAATACTGCATGTTGTAAATCTCTAACAGAATACTGATATGCTATTCCTAATTGTTTTACTTTAACGCTAGTTTCTTCTACAAATATATCAGCAAGTGGTAAATCATCTGCTGGATTAGCAACTATTTTAGCCATACCAACCATATCATAAGTACGTTGTAATGCTGTAGTTGCACCTGCACTAACTTCTGTTTGCACTGGAAATACTGTAAATGCATTCAATTTTCCATGTGTTACTTCTAAAGTTTTAGCTCTAACTTGTGTAAGCATTCTAGCTGCAATAGCTGAATAATTAGCATCAAAATTTGGTATAGCGTGTGCTATTACATCTGAATCTAATCTCTCTACATTTAAAATATAATCTCTACTATTCATATTTACTACTCTCCTTGCTCTACAGTTACATTTCTAAGGCGTAAAAGTGCTAATTTACCACTTTCAGCACCTTTTATATATGTTGCTCCAACTACTGCTGTACCTGTTTTACCCCATTTATAAGTACTTGCCATAATACAAGCAACATCACCTGCGGTAACAGCTTCACCAACTTCAACATAAATATCACCTGTAGACATAATTGCTACACTATCACCTTGTTCATAATAAGGATTAGATGGTTCTTTATGATTATGAACAACTACTCCAATAACTTTACTTTCAGAACTACTATCTACTTTTTTTACTAAGTTTTCAGTTGTACCTAAAACTACAGCGTCTCCAGGATTTAATCCTTTTTCTTCTTCAACAGCATAGCTATCACAATTTCTAATAGCAGTATTAGCTATCATACCTGCAAAACCTTTATCTAGTTCTCTACTGTACCAACTCATTTTATTATTCTCCTTTATATGCATTTGCTTCTGCTTGTTTTAATTCTTCCATTTTCTTAATGTAATCAAAATCATCAAAATTCATTTTATTATCATTATCTCCATTAATAATTCTTCTTTTAGAAGCACTTGCACTATCTATATTAATTTGCTGTTCACTGCATACATCAAACATACCATCAATATATTCTTCACTTTTATTATCAATATTAAAATCTCCATTAACTTTTTTTATTACAGCTATTTTAATATCTTTATTACTTAAGGTATCAATTTTATCTAAATTATATTGCTTAGCAATGTCAAGCATTTTAACACGTTCTTTTACTGCTTCATCAAAGTTAACACTTTTATTAGCTTTTTCATCTGCTAAATCTTTTTCTAATTTATCAACTTTTACTTTCATTGCGTCATATTTTCCTTGCAATGCGTCAAAATTAGCTTTTTCCTTTGTCTTATTTGCTTTCAATGTTTCAAGTTCAATTTTTACTTCTTCTGCACATTCATATTCTAAGCCATTATCAAGTCTAACTTTTGCCATATGTTTTTTATCCTCACTTTCAATTATTTGGTCACCATCCATATTAAGACGAGCATTGCCTGCTCTACCTTTTTGCACAACTGCAAGATGATTGTACCTAATATTTCTTTGTATTGCGTCATAATGTTTACCATCAGGCGTAATACCTGGTGTTTCATCCAAGTCTAATGTATAACCACAAGATAATTCTCTATGTGGTGTATCTAAATTATATAAAGTAATATCTGCTCTAATATTATCTCCATCTTGTTCACCACCAGAAATTACAGTACCTAAAATCGGTATACTTTTTGAATTCTTATTATTAACCATAGCCACATGACCTAGTGTTATAGGCTTTCCTTTAATACTAGCTAAACTATCAGCATTAAAAGCTTCCTCAGGTGGTCTATATTCAATTCTTTCTGAACCATCTGCATTCTGATAGCGAAGAATACCTGTTCTGCCGATTATTGGTTTGTCAATAATAAATCCTTCATCTGTTTTTGTAGCTTTAAAAGTAAATCTATCATATCTTTGCATATTTTCACCTCCTTCCTAAGTAATAGCAACACCATTTATATTATTTAAATCTATAACTGGAATAGCCACACAACGACAGCGAATAGCCATTCCTGGATGTCCATCTATAGGTGGCTTATCCCATCTATATTTTTTCCCATTTCTAGCTTTATGCATTGGTCTAACTCTACTATCTCCAGCAGTACGCCAAATATATTCTTTTATACCAGCTTTAACTTGTCGCATTCTAGTAATTTGACCATTTAATTTCCCTATTTGGTCAACAGCTATTAATATTGCTCGCTTTTCTGTTGTTCCAGTTATCATTTTTATGCTATTAGCTAAATTTTTTGTTAACATACCATTTTGTATAGCTTCTAATATTATTTGCTTTACTTTATCAAAAAATTGTGTTTCAACCGAAGTTATTAAATTTACATTGTCATCAACCCATAAATTCATCAATTCTTGTAAATTGGGTTCTCCTGTAAAAATATCTACACCTATTTTAGATTTAAATGATTTATCTAATTCATTTTTAGTAAACCTACTTATATTTAAAAACATCTGTTCTATTTTTCTAGTTATAAAATCTTTTGCTATTAAAACATAATAATTTTGTTTTATTTTATCCATCACATCGTTAAATGTATCGCTCAAACTATCTAAACGATTTTGATTTATAAATGTTTTAATATTATCAAGCTCTAATACAACAGATTTTTTTAATATTTTTACTAAATTAACCAGTTGCTTTTTATATTCTCTTTCGTATTGATACGGATATCTACATTCATATTGCCTTTTATTCAATAACATCACGTCCTACATTATCTAGTGTTCGGTCCAATTTAAAACCTTGTTCTTCTAAATAATTTCGCAACTCAACATTATCTAAACCACCTATATTAACAAGTGAAGTTAATGCAGAAATATTTTTTTCTTTTGTTTCAGCTTTCATTTTATCTGTTTCAGCTTGCTCTTTTTCTGTTGGAATTGATAATGGATTAAATTTTAAAGACCAAGTATCCGGTAACTTTATTTGATAGTCTTTGCATTTAGATAAAAAATATATAAATTTACTAAGTTGAGGTTTTAAATCTCTACGTTGTAATTTTTGAACCATAGAATAATATTGTTCAAAATCACTATCTCCTGTAGCATTTTGACCACCTGGAGAACGACCAAACAAAATCGTTACAGGTATTTCACTTACAGCAGATAACATAGTTTGCGTTTTATCTAAAATATCTTTTACTCCACTTAAACTAATGCTTTTTATATCATAATCATCATCTTTATCTATAGCTAAGGTGTTTAAGATATTTCTGACCATATCTATATTTTGTAAATAAGTTCGTACTTCATCTTCTCCACCCTCTATAGATAACTTATTTAGTAATCCAGCTATTTTTAAAATGCCTTGTGCCATACGTTCCATAATATCAATAGCAAATTTATTACCTAAGTCATACTTTAGAATTAAAGTATCATAGATATTTTCTAATACCATACCGCCCCAACCATTACGTTCATTTCTCAAAATGTTAGGTACAGTTAATCCATTAAATATAATTAATCTAGAATAATGTATTTCAAAGTAAGCTCCTGTTGCTTCATCACTTATCAAATAGGTTTCAGTCTTTTTATAATTAGTACTATTAAAATCTTCATTCTGTTTTAATGGAATAACTTCTTTTGCGGAGTAAACTCGTATTTCTTCAATTCCATAAATATTATTTTCATCTAGTGGTTTTGTCAGATCTTCAGATAAATCTTTAAATACTGGAAAAATAACTGCACCACCATAACATCTATGCCAATATAAAGCAGTTGCGAATTTTTCTTCACAAGCTAAATCTTCATATAAAGAAAGGATTTTGCTTTCAGCTTCTGATACATCTATATCATCAGAAGTCTTTATACAAAATCCTGCTCTAAGTGCCTCATCTGCTGGGGCTGTAATTATCTTTCTAAATATGCCATTTTCTATAAACAAATTTTCCGACATATTATAAGTTATAAACATTTTTCTTATAATGCCAGTATATCTACTAGGGTCATAACGTATCGTTCCAACTCCATTTACTATATTAATCATGCTATCTAGCCTTTTTATTTTTATCACCTACCTTAAAATACACTAAGATTTCTAACTTTAGTTAAATAATTAAATGCGTCTGAACTAGCGTCAACTAAATCATCATGAATACCATCAGGAAATGCACATAGTTCATTTAAATACATTTTATTCCAATCTCCTCGCAACAAAAAAATATTTCCTTGTTGCCATTGTGCTGCAAATGGTTCTGCTCTATTAATCTTACTACCATTTATTCTTTCAATTTGAACATTAAACCCTGCAAGAAATCTAACATAGGAATGAGCCTGTTCTTTTCCTGCTTGACCTGGGTCTTGAGGAATATGAATATTATTACATCTATAATTTATTTTATCTTGCATAGCTATACGTCTAACAGCTTGCCTTACTCCATTTGCATTCAAACAACCAGTAAAGACATCTAAAATAATAAATTGCCCATTTTTTAAACGTGCCATCAAAACACCAGCCGTTTTATCTGGGCTTCTATTTGTTGGAGTTTCTTCTGTAGCTGCTAAATCCCACGCTCTACAAATAGCTACTATTTTATCTGGTATATTATTTACAACAGATATCTGATTATGTTTAAAATATAATCCACTTGCTGGTCTAATTTTCCAGTTTCCATTTAATAATTGTTCTTTAGTAACTGTATCTTGAGCTTTTAAATTCGCTAAATATCCTTTGTCATTTTCTAATAAAATCTTATTATCATATATTGATGAAGGAATAAATGTAAAGCTTTTTGGCTCAATATTATATTTTTCCAACAGCTCATCTGAATCATCAGACCATATTGGTTCATCATTTACAATTACAAAATAACGTATTTTACCACCACGAGATTGAATAGCATATCCTGTATCTTGGTCTATATACCATTTAATAAAATCTGCTACCCAACTATCAGGGTCAGGATTACAAGTAGCCCTTATATATGGTTTTATTCCCGCAATAGCTGAACGATTACGAGTAAGCATATAAGTAAATTGTTTCCAGCTAAAATGTGTAAGTTCTTCAAATTCAATCAAAGGAATTTGTGCCCCTTGATAATCATAAACAGTTTTGTCGTACTGAAGATGGTTCATTACAATTTTAGCACCGCTAGGAAATCTAAAATATCTATTAGGACTTCGTATATCTTTTGCTCCTAATGCTGTATACATCTCAAGAGCTGTATCCCATAGACCACCAGGAGTGGTAATTTGAGGAGATGTGCGTCTAAATATGATACAAGAAAAATTCTTATTATTTATGTGTCTTAATGGCTCTATTAGTGCAGCATAAGTTTTACCACCACCAGCAGCTCCACCATAAAAAACTATATCTGCTTTGCTAGATAAAAATTGTTCTTGTTTCCCTTTTTGTGGTTTTATAATCATTTTTAGTCCCTGCCATTATCTGGTATATATATTTGAATGGTATTTATAGGATTAGTTTCTTCATCAACCTTATTATCTTGATTTGAATTTATAAATGTAGCTTCTCCACGGCTTAAACGTTCTATTTTAACCGCAGTATCAAATAGACGAATAATTTCACTTGCATTTAATTTAGATACATCTATTTTCTTTAATGCTTCTACTGCCTTTGCTTGCATAGACATTGCAATAGCAATATGACGTTTAGCCATCTTCTTACGTTCTTTTACAGCGGTTTTATATTCTATCTCCTGGAGTGATTTATCCCATGCTATACAACGTTCTTGCCAATTATATTTTTGCTTCCAATTGACAAGTAATTGTCTACTTTTTGACAACCTTTTAGCAAGCTCAGTTACATTTCTATCATCCATTTCTAAATAAGCTTTAAATGCAGAAAAAGCTTTTTCGCTTTCATTATTTTGTCTTTCCCACGGTCTTAAATTTTCATTACTCATCACACTCCCTCATTTCATAACTTTATTACATATTTATAGTATTAAAGAAAGAATTTATATTTTGGGCATTATTAAATATGCCTTTTGTTGTTAATGTAGTTGTTTTACTATTAGATTTTATACCTCTAGCAGTAACACAACTATGATTAGCTGTTATTTTTACAATTACATTATCAGAACCTGTAGCTAATTGTATTACTTTAGCAATATCTTCTCCTATACGTTCTTGAAGTTGTAGTCTTTTACAACACATTTGAGCAATTCTAGGGATTTTTGATAATCCTATTACTTTACCTTTAGGAATATATCCAATATCTATCTTCATGTTATACATTAAAGCCAAATGATGCTCACAAAAAGAAAAACATTCGATATCTTTTACTACAACCATATTATTTGTAGTACAATCGAATGTTTTTCCAAACATATTAGCAATATCTTCATTACTATATTGTATTCCTTCTAACATTTCATTCATCATTTTAGCTACTCTTGCTGGAGTATCTTTTAAGCCTTCTCTAATAGGATTTTCTCCAATTGCTTCAATTAATTCTGTTATACATTTTTTTATTTTTTCATTATCCATTATTTATACTACACACCTCTTTTATCTGGCGACCATATAATTTTGTGCATTTGAAGCTGTATTCTAACTTTTTGCAAATTATTTTTCTTTAAGTAATCTACTATATTTTCTAAATGTATTTTCCCCCATATTGGGCTAACATAATATAAACAATGTAAATATTTATGTTTTAGTATAAAATTTTTCATTAAATTTAGTTCATATATATCGTTTACAACAAATTTTAATACATCTTTTTTTCTTAGTCGCTTTAACCATCTTTTATTTATTGGCACGCATGCATTACTACTTGGCATTTTATAATCAACTGTATAAAAAACATTATTAGTTCTGAATGGTGAGCAAATAGTACCATTTGTTTCAATATTAAAATTAAATTCTTTTAGTTTTAATACTAACTCTAGTATTTCATCTTTTTGTAATAAAGGTTCACCACCTGTAATAGTAACATTTTTTATATTTAATAGTTGTATTTTTTTTGCAACTTCATTTACAGTCATCTTTTGTACGATAGACTTATCATCATAACTATACTTAGTATCACAATAAGGGCAACGCATATTACAACCTGCTAACCTTATAAAAGTACATAACTCACCTTGTCGTTTGCCTTCTCCTTCAATACTTGAAAATATTTCAATCACGTTCATATATAGCTATATTACCTTCACTTTCTTGAACAGATACTTTATAACATTTAGGCCCTATTTCATCAGCAATCCATCTTGCTATATTTTCCGCCGTTGGATTATCTTTCAAAATATCATTTAAATTCTTATGGTCTAGTTTATGAGATATTAATTCTTTAATCTTAGTAAAATCATACACCATACCATTTGCATTTAAATCTTTAGATTTTAGATAAATATATATAATCCAATTATGACCATGCAATGTTTCACATTTACTAATATAATTTAAATTCAATTTATGTGCTGCACTTATTTCTAAACGTTTTACTACTTTATACATTATTTATCCTTTCGTACATATAAATAAAATCTCTTTACTTGCCTTTGGAAAAGGAATTCCTGCTATAGCAGTTAACCATGCTGTAGGTAAATATTCTTTCATTTTATTAAAATATTGTTTTATTGGTTCAGGTTGATTCTTATAATACTCATTCATTTCTTTTGCTCCCATTACAAGACCAACTTCTTTTATTATTTTAAATCCAATGTTATTCAATTCTTGTTTTAATTCATTATATCCCCATTCATATACATGAGCCCTATACTGTGTATTATATCCATTACCATTAGTATTTGGACAACTTAAAAACATAATGCCATTTTTACTAAGTATCTTATAGCATTCTCTAAGGCTTTTTGCTCCAGTATCTTTATGCATATGTTCTAATGCTGATGTATATATTATTAAATTTGCAAATTCTTTAGGAATAACATTACTCATTTGTGCAACATTTTTTAATATCCATTTTACTTTAAACGGATAATATGTCTTTAATTCTTTTAAAGTTAATCTTTTGCTTGCTCCTTTCATAGCTTCTTTTAAATTAGTTTTAGAAATATCTATGCCAGTATAACTATTTATATCTTTAGCATAATATCTTAATAATGGTAACATTAATGAACGCCCGCAACATACATCTACAACATTCATATCTTTTTTTGCCATTTTAGCTACTGCATAATGTTGGATATAATTCATTACATCAAGATTTGTAAAAAATCCATCTTTAAATTGTGTATAAAAATTTCTCATTTGATATGTTGTACATAAAACATCTTGTCTATTAATATTATCATCTATACGATATACTACTTTTTCTTGCATAAGTCTTCACTTTCTATATAAATATTTTTGAAATTTAATCCATTCTTTAAGATTATATCTTGTTAGATTTTTATAATCTTTTATACGTTTATTCTTTTCTTTATTAATTACATGTAATTCATCATTTTTAAAATAATATAATTTTCCATATATAGGCCCAGATAACCATGTAATACTATCAGCAGAATAAAATTTATATTTTTGAATATTTTTAGGTGTAAATCCTAAAGCATGTACTTTACAGTTATATTTTTTTGCAATATTTAATAGTATTGGTATTATATTATAATCTTTTGGCATTATTTCTTTTATAGCAAATCCACCAATAGCTATATAATCATATTCTTTACATAATTTTATATACTCATGCTTTCCACGTGTTTTATGCCATACAGGTATACATCTTTTATTAGTACCTTTTTCTAATGCCTCTCTATATTTAAGTACTTTTTCATATCCAATAATACAATCTATATCTAACTCAAAAAAATTCTTTATATCATGTTGATTTATAAACTGTATATATTTATTTAAATACTCATCAAAGTTTTTTTCTTTTTTTGATGAGTTTATAAATGTAAATGCACCACTATCCAATAAAAAATCTTTCCAAACATGTTTTATATACGGAATTTGCCATTCTTTAATATAAAAAAAAGACTCTAATACATATAAAGCGTTTTTTAAATCAGCTTCGCAGTACCTATGTGAGCATGAGCCAGATAAAAATAATTTCATTTTAAATTTATTTTTTCTCCACATTTAGGACAAATTATATATTTTTCATCATCTTTTGACTTATTACTTAAATTATGCTCTGGTTCTATTTCTACATCTTCAAAAAAATCATCTAGTGCTTCTTCTACTTCTTTATCATCAATATTTAAATCAGACTCAAATCCTAATTTTATTAATGAATCAATATCTATTTCTCCATTTTTAACTATATTATTCAATTCTTCTTCTAATTTTTCATAATCCCAACTAGAAAATTCACTTACTTTATTATCTGCTAATCTAAAAGCTTTTATTTGTTCTTCCGTTAAATCATCAACTACAATACAAGGTACTTTATCCATACCCAATTGTTTAGCAGCTTTAAATCTTGTATGACCAGCAACAATTACATTACTACTATCTATTATTATTGGGACTTTAAATCCAAATTGTTTAATACTGTTTGCTACTGGTTCAACAGCCTCATCATTCAGCCTAGGGTTATTTTCATATGGAACTATTTTATCTGTTGGTTTATAAATAATCTTAATGTCCATAACTATACTTCCTTTCTTATTTTTGGGTATAAAAAAAGCACCTATTTAGGTGCTTAAATTCATTTTAATAAATGTGCATCAATCTTTCTTTGTTTAATAATACTTTGATATCCAGGATAAATAAAACTATAATCTATTCCTTGAAATTTTAAGAAATTTAAAATTTCTATACCCTCATTATGAGAAAAATTATATTTCAATAAAACCTTCTCATTTCTATACCGAGGATAAATTTTTAAAAAATCTTCAAATGTATTAACATGTGTTTCAAAAAAAGCCTTTAATAATTCTTCTAAAGGTTTGTTATTTAATGGCATTGAATTCATGTTATCATAAGCTTCATCTAAATTAATTTCCCACGATGATAACACGCCTTTTTGAGCATTTATATTTAAATTATCACTATATTTAGGAACTATAAATGATAAAGGAAATTCATCTACCTTATGTCCATTAAAATTACATTCTATTAAATAATTCTTAAAATCTTCCAACAATAAAACATTTATAAACCATACAGAAAAATCTCTTTTCGTATTTTTCAAAGAATCCATTGTTGCGAAATATAAAGCGATATTAAAGTTATATGTCCAATCTAAAAATCTAGTAGGCATACCATAATGTTGTGCTAACGAAAATAATTCTTTAAATTCATCAGCTACCCATATTTTTGAAGATAATAATCTATCTTTAAGTATCACCATATTTAAACGACTTCCGTTACTATTATGAAGTAACCAATCTGGTATTTTAGGTAAAGATAATCCATGTCTATTACAATCTTTATAAAAGTATATAATATTACCTATTTCTGACAATATAAAATCCCAATCTGATTTATAATTATATTTCCAAATACATTTATTTTCTTCAGTTTCTCTGAAAGCACTTGGTAATAATGTATATTCTTTATCACCTTGCCCTCTAAAAGCATAACTCATCAAATTAAATTTCTTAAAAAAACTATTACCATAAAAGTTTTTTAATGAAGTAATATCATTTCTTATAACAAATAAACTATTTATATCCATACAATAAAATCACCTCAAATAAAAGATATCAACTATTATATCATCAAATATAATTATATGTTATAATATTTTTCGTTGCCCTTCCTATACTGGTAACAGTTAGGAGGTGTCCATATGTCAAGATTTATCATGTTTTTAGAAGCTGTCATGGCAAGTATAGTTGCCTACTATATTTGCAAAGGGTTAGACATGCTTTTTTCGATTTTATGTGGCAACTAGCCTAGCTTCAGCGTTAGCTATATAACGCAAGAAACCCCATGAAGGTGCGAGCTTCATGGGGTTTTGCTGTCCATATGACAATTTATCATGTTTTGCCTATATTTAGTATAGCATATTACATAAATTTTGCAACATGAAGGCTATTATTCTAATATAAATTATAAAAATACATATTATTATTAAAATATATGGGTATATACCAATATTTATACAAGATAAACTTATAAAACAATAAAACCGCTAGTATTTTTACCAACGGTTTATCTTTTTCTTTAACAAGTATAACTATATCACAATTAAAGTATGAACTTCTATGAATTTTAGTGAACTTTAGTGAACTAATTTTTTATTTTTTTTGCAACAATGGATAATCCTTGAGAATGTAATGTATGCACCCATCTAAATGAACAATTAATAGAACAAGCAATTTCTTCCCATTTTCTAAGAGAAACATAACGTAAAATAAGTACATTCTTAATATTTTCGCTCATATTTATATTGTTTAAAAAAGATTTTATTTCTATGCGTTTATTTAGCCATTCTAATTTTAATCTTTCCATTTCTTCTTCCTGTTGTTCTAATTTAGATATAAAATCACTGGTATCATGTTTTATATTACTAAAACCTGTACGTTCTTTATATGATGGAATTAACATAATAGATGTTGCACGTAATTCTTCTAAATCTGCATTACATCTTAAACATACTTGTTTAGCCTTATATACCTGTTGTAAATATTCTTTTGCTTCATCTATTTTAGTCATTATTTCTATACTCCTTTATTTCATATAAACACTAAAAGGATAGCTTTATTTTAGCTATCCTAATTAGTGGATTTATCCTATTAAAAATGTTGTAGTTGCTATTAAGCACAATATAATACTTATAATTTTGATTATAGGAATATTTCTTTTATAAAATTCTTGTTCTGTCTTTAATGGTATTCTTACCAACTTAGGTCCATTATTATTCATATTTTCCTACCTTCATTATTTTTTTATTATCTGTTTCCATATCCCAGAAATCAATTCTTAGAATTTTTATATGCAAACGTTTCATCAGTTCTACATTAGCTCGTCTGAAAGCCCTACGACAAAAAGCATAGAAAAAGTTTTCTCGGCTTCTTTTTTCAACAGCTTTTTTATATGTTGTATCTGCATATTGTCCATCATTTGTAAGAGGATTTATCCCTTCCTTTCTCATTCACTCACCAGCCTTTATATTTTTTACTACCTTTTTAGAAAATTCTTTTGCAAATCTATGTTTTAATGTACAGTTATTTTTATTACATGGTTTCTTATTAATCCAACACATATATCCCATGTCTGCCTCATAGTATCGTTGTTCACAAATATTACTCATTATCTTCTAAGTAACCTCTTTTTCTGTTTTTATCATTTACAAATTTAAATAAGTGTTTTATTTGTTCATCTGTAAAATTATGTTTTAGTAACGTAAGACAAGCTACAATTACATCACAAGTTTCTTCACCTATATGTTTTTTGTCATTTTCGTCTAAAACTGCACTTATTAATTCTTCATACTCTTCTTCAATTTTTAAACATTGACTTGATATCTCTGTTTTAAATTTAGTAGGTTTTAAATTGCAAATCATATTTATCTTTCTCCAACATATAATTTAGTCATCTTTGATAATAGCTTTAATAGCCAAATCTAATCCATTTTTAAGTGCTGGATTACTATTTATTTGTTCCATTGTGTATCCCAAGTCATTCAAAGTATCTTCTGTATCATAAGTATATGCAAATTCATGACTCCAAAGCTCATAAATAAACATAGATTTTATAAATCCACTTCCGTCCTTATCTTGTTCCATAGCTTCTTGCTTTTCTTTTTTATGTCTTTGCGACATATTTTTTAATTCTTCCTTATCTTTCTTTTTTATAAATCCGCCATAACCAATAGAACAAATATCTTCTCCATTCAATCCATATTCTTTTAATTTCTTTTCAAACTCTTCTTTACTAGAGGTAAATATATAGAAAATTTTGTCTTTAGCAAATGTATCATATTCCTTTTGATGTTTATTTTTCATTTCTTCATAAGTCATCATTTGTACCTCCATACATATCACTCAAATAAATTATTTTCTTCCTGAAGTTGTTTAATTATATATGGGTCTGTTTCTGTTGTAATATCTGTAATTAATGGAGTTATCGTTATCTCTACTCTAGGATTATACTTATCTAATCCTGCTATTTTTGTGCCGTCCCAGCTTTTTATTATTCTGTCATCAGAAAGAAGCCATGTACAAGTAGTTTTCTTTTTACCATTTATAGTTTTCTGTTCATCAGATAAAATATCTGCTGTAGCTTGCATTAATCCCACAAGGTCAGGATAATGTGCTTTGCCCTGTAGATAATATTTACATGTTAGTTGTACTGGCATTGTATAATGTGGCAATCTATCAGGAGCATAAGATTTTATTAATTGTTTTTTGCAACTAATCTCATACTTTTTATAAGCCTTACTAGGTATAAGAGAAGGCATCTCTTTTTTCTTTCCTTTAATTTTTATCATTGTTGCACTATTTTTCTTAGTTGCTGGTTGACCTAATAAAATAAAAGAAAATGGTGTATTATTCATATCTTTAAAATCCCTTCTATATTGTCGATATCATGAAATAATCAAATCCGCCTGTAATTTTCCCACCATGTGATTTAACTATTCTCTGTTCATCTTTATTCCTAATTTTTATCAATCCATTATCTTGTCTATATTTAGCTATCTTCAATAGTTCATCTATTTTATCTGTATCATAGTAATAAGCTACAAGTGCATAATTATCTATTCCCGTTCTTTTTTTTAATAAATCAATATCACTTCTTCGCTTTTGCAACATAGCATTTTTTTCATCATCTATTTTTTTCTGCTCTTTTTTTGCTATTTTATTTTCATTTTTAATGCTATTAAAATGCCATAACTCTTTATGTGTTTGATAATATCCCTTAAACCTGCATTTTTGTGAACAATATCTTGCTTTACCTGTTTTACTCTCAAACTCCTTACCACAGATGCATATCTTTTTCATAGTTATACCGCCTTTTGACCTAATACTATTTGCTTATGTTCGCCTATAAATGTTAATAAACTCTTATTTTTAGGAGTATTATCTATAATCTGCAATGTTACTTTATTTTCATATTGGTCATTAGTACGTTTTACAATGCGGTTATATACTTTCATAAATCTATCAGCAACGTTATAATCTCCGCCACAGATATTCCTAGAACCAATTATTTTTATAGTTTCTTCAATTGCTGGGTGCGACCATTTTTGATTAGGTTTGTAAAAATCTATTTTGCTTCGTACCTCTTGCCATGCTTCATAATCACTAGGAGCATTAATTTTATTTTCTCCGTTAACTATTTCCTTTACTGTATTTATTATTTCGCCTGGCAATGGTACAGTTGGTATCTTCTTATCTCGAAGTATTTTTAATACTGCTTGTTGTCCTAATTCAAAAGAAATATCAGGCATTATAATTGCCCATGCTTTCGCTGTGGCACTTAAATCTTTATCTTGTATATTTGGCATTGTTGCTACAACATAACTTAAAAGAGTAGCTGCTTCTTTTACATTCATCTTTCTTCACCCTTCCATAAGAGCCATTAAACTATCTACAGCTTTATTAACTTTAGGCTTATTTTCTTGTTTTAATTTTAACGGCGATTTCTTGCCATATTTTGCCCAACTTCGTAAAATCCCTCTAGCATATTTCATGAAAGCCACATCTTTGAGATGACTCATGTTTATCTGGGTTTCTTGCATTGCCCTTAATGTATCATCTTTCCCATGTACTTCTACACAATCCGATAAAACCATAAGAGCATTAGGACTTAAATCAACTGCTACGTTATTTTTATAAAAGTCGATAGCCTCACGTGCGTGCGTATATAAAAAATATATATTATTCTCTATATCTCTATTACTCTTATTAGGGTTTTGTTTTAGGTTTGGTATTGGGTTTGTATTTAGGTTTTGAGTTAGGTTTGATTTTAGGTTTGTATTTTCTGTTATGAGGTCGTAAGAGTTCGCATTATTATTGAGTTCTTGGGTTTCATTTAGGTTTTGTTTTAGGTTTGTATTTGAGTTTGGTTTTGGGTTTTGGATTAGGTTTTGATTTGGGTTTGGTGTTACATTTTCAACATAATTTTTTATTAGAGCATATGTTGAGCTTTTACCTCGTGTCTTACTGGGAATATATTCTATCAATCCTGCTTCAATAAGTTTTTTTCGTTTATCATTTAACTTACTATAATTTTTCAAATTAGCTTCTATCATCAATGTATTATTATCTATATTAAATTGAGTAGGTCGCCTAAGATAATTCCATTTGTCCCATAATACCCAATATAAAATCTGGGTATCGTTATCTAATTTACTAGCATAATTAGAACGAAAAGAAATTATCAAAGATAAAGGTTTTAATTCCATATTTTTTACCTCGTGGATAGGTGCTTGTCTTTATGGCAAGCACCTATTCCTATTTATTGTGCCACCGTTGGCATTTGTACAACATTATTTGGTGCTGATATATCAACTACAGATACATCATCTGTTACTGTTTCAGCTTCAGTATCTTCTCCAAATAAGGAAATTTGATTTCTCTTACCATCTAAATACTTGCGTGCTTCTTGTTCAAATGCCCAAAGAGCGTCAACCGCTTCTTGATTAAAAAACCCAGCTTGACTTGCTTCTACCTCATCAGAAGGACATTTCATAAGAGGTGTATTTACTACTATCTCTCTATCAGCAGAAGGCACATAAAACATACTAGAAATAACTGCTGACATTGTTTTATCTTCTGCATACTTGAAACTTACCGCATAAGGTTTTATACGTTTTATCAATAATGCTCCTAAGCCTAAAATATTTAATGTTGGTTTGGTTAAATTTTTTAATGCTGTAAAAAATTCTGGTGCAGGTTCATCATTAAATATAGATGTATGATATGATGGCTTTTTATTTTCATTTGTCCTCATATATTCAATAGTTAATTTACCGGAACTTTCCTGATATTTAATCTTATTAATAGTTACATTACTCATTTTGTTCTTACCTCCATATTTTTTTTAGTTAAATTATATTTTTTAGCAATTTCTTTAGTTAATTTAACGGACTCTACATGATATTTAGCATTAAAAGTATTACTACCTAATGTATGCCATTCTATATGATGTTTTCTGCATAATGGTAATACAGGAATACCAATTTGAAATACCTCTGTTCTATCTCTACCCATACCAATAGCAGATACATGATGTAATTCCGCTTTAGTGCCACATATACAGCACTTTTTATGAAGTAAACACATATAGATATATTTATTAATATCCTCACATAATTCACTTAATGGCTGTTTTGTTGGGATTTCATATTCTATGATGAAATCTATTAAATAAGTAATAAATTCCTTTGCAGTAGTCATATCGCAACTTGATAGAGAAAATATTTCCTTATTTAACGATTGCATTCGTTTTACTACAAATTCAGTTTTCATCAGTCTTTTTACATATTCAGGAAGATATCCACTCCATTCAGCAATTTCTTTCATTAATGCATAAGCTTTTTTTCTTTGCTCATTACTGATATATCTACCATCATTAAGCCCAATATCAACCATACTATATTTACGAAAACAAGCCCTATCTATATTGGTATAAGGTGCTTTTATTAATAGTCCCTCTGGTGTAATATCTATGATTTTTCCATGTATTATCTCCATAATTAATACCTACTTTTCCATTTATTCTTATAAACTTGCATTAAATTCATGTTATTAAGATACTCAAAAAAGTTTTGTATTATAGGATAAATTGAAGGTGTTTCCTCTCTTGTATATTTTTCAGTCCAAACGTATTTTCCATTACTTACTAAATAAATAAATTCTTTTGCTTCAGGAATAAGCTCTAAATACATTGGGTGCTGTGGACTATCTATAAACTTGCCCACATTATATTTTGATGTATATTTGATATCATATATAACACCAGCTTTTAAAGCATCTAATCTTCCATACAAAACTAAATCCAATCCATTAACATTTATTGTTTTACTAGCTATATACTGAAATCTTCCACCTTGTATATAGTCTGCAATATTTATAGCAGCAGTTATTTCATCTGTAGATATATCAGTAATATTTTTAGGGTCAGTATACTCATACACTAATCTTTCAAAATCTATTCCACGCTGTATTGCTTCATTTGGTGGGCTATATATTTTATTAAGTGTATTGAGGAAGCTTTGGTGAGCTTCCTCTGTATAATCATCAATGCAATTAAATTGATACAAATAGGAATTAAGCAGACTTTGTGTCATCAGATACTTCATTAACAAATTCTCCCTTCAATTTGTTCCATTTAAAGCCTAATTCTTTTGTTTTATCGAACAATATAGATTTACATTCCTTTTCACTAGTCAATATATGTTTTTGATTATTTATTAAGTCTAAAACTTCCATTGCTTCACTTGGTGTTGTTATTGCTTCTGTTGCTTCTTTTATTGTATTAATTATTTTTTGATATGCTTTTTTCTCTTTTTCAGCATCTTTAGCTTCAGCTTTTATATTTTCATTTATCTGATGAAAAAGATTTGTTAAAAATCCATTTTGATTTCCATTTAATTCTGGTATTGTAAGCACACCATGTATACCATGTGTTCCTTTAGCATAATAACGTTCACAATTAGTAAAACCTATCGTTCTAACATTATTTTGCATTTCCATGAACCCACCTAAATCCATTGGTTGCCATACATTATCCTTTGTTTGTCCTTCTACTAAAATTCTAAGACGAGTATTATCTCCATCTTTTTCTTCTTTAGCATGAAATACTATTACTACATGTTTATTTAATTGGTAATAACAATAATCTATAAATCTTGCAAACTCTCTACCAACAGCTCCATATCCTTTTAAACTAAGCGAACCATCTCTTTGACCATTTTTAGCGTTTTGTTTTATTACATATGCCGACATCAATTTAATAAGTTGTCCGCCTGTATCTATTACAAGAGTTTCATAATCAATTAAATTAAGTGGTACCAAGTCCTCCAACAATTCTTCATAAGTATCAGGTTGAATAAAATCTGTTCTGTATCTTGCTTCTACCCTGTCAGTTCCTCTATCAACATCAATCAATAATGGTTTAGGTGCAGACAAAGCAAGAGTCGTTTTCCCTATACCTGGATATCCTGCAATTAACAATCTAATTTTCTTATCAGTATTTATAATTTCACTTGCTTTTTTAATCATTTTTATTCCACCTTTACAAAATATGACAATTTATTTACTAAATCATTTCTTTTATATAAGAAGCTTATATAGTTTTTCGTATTTATTCTTTGTCTACTAGCCATTATGATATTAGCAATACAATCATACTCACCAATAGCAAAAAAGTTTTTAGTTTTTATATAAAATCTTAAACCTGTTAATGATTCTCTAATATTTACTAATCTTACATATTTGATATTTAACTTAATACTTTTTAGAATTTCTAAAAATTTTTGTTTAACTTCTTCAGAAGTAAAATTATTAATTTTAGGAAATACAATTTTTTTGACCATTTTTCTTTCCTCTGTTATACTTAAATTGCAAATATTTTTTTATGTGGTTGCTTGTTTGACCTGTTGTCTTTCAAGCAACTTTTTTTATAAAATAATCACCTTTTAATAAATCTTTATAAGGATTTATATAATCACCAGCAATATCTTTTAAATATCCATCTTCATAATCTACTAAAACTAAGTCCTCATAATCATCATTACGTAATATTACCTCTTTACCTTGTTTACAAAACGAAATTGCTTCTTTTATTGTTAATCTATCCATTGTATACACCTCTTAAAATGGAAATACTTCTCCATTAGCTTTATAATGCCAATCTTTGCTATAACCTTCTTTTAGTAATAAACTATTTATTTCTAATAAGTTTTTAAGAACATCTTTGGCTTTACATGGAAATAAATTTGTTTTCTTGCCTCGATTATTTTTTACAGTACGTATTCTCATTTTTTTCTTCTCCTTTTTATTCTTTGAATAAATGCATAACATTGACGGTCATCAGCACATACTGGAACAGCAAGACCGCATATTAAATGCAATATATGCACCTGCCCTTTATTCAATTTTTTACCGCACCGCCAACATTTCATACTAAATCACCTTTGATTTTCCTTGAACAACTATTAAACTTGTATCGCACCATTTTCTATTCTCTTATTTTTTTAATACACCACGATATATAAGTTTTCTAATTAGTAATTCTATATATTCTCACCTCTCTTTCTTACTGGTGCGTACCAAGCACCATAGCAGAACACACTTGCAAACCTCCCTACCATAATAAATTTGTTAAGAAGATTATCGTTAAAGATTTGCCATTTTTTTTTATTTTTTGTTATGTTAATAACCTTTCTGCTATGGCTTGCTACGCACCAATTTTTTCTAAACTAAGCACTACGAACCGACCTTTTTGATTTCTCTTATTCTTTAATTTTTATCGTGTTTGTGCTATAATATTTTTACAAAGAATTTAATTGTCATATGCTGGACTGTTTATTAAATGGTTCAGCTTTTTTATTTTTACAAAACTTTAATATCAAAATATCTTTTGTCATCAGCCTAAATGTATTCAATATTTGTTTATATTTAGGCTGTTCTTTTTTATCTATTTTTCCATCAGCACCAATTTCAATTAAGTCATCTATACATTTGTTAGATTTCTTTATATTGGTTATAAAACTTAAGACAGTTTCCGAAAAACTTTTATTTTCAATAGGGGCAAGCAATTTTTGTCCTAGTCTAAAAGTTAATAAATACTGATATCCTATATATTCATTGCCATAAATCTCAACAATATCATTCATTTTATCTATAGTTGGTTTTATTTGATTAGCTTCATATTTTGCCAATGTTCTAACACTTATATCTAATAATTCACTTGCTTGTTCTTGTGTATAACCTGCACTTTTTCGTGCTTTTATAAGTAATAACCCGAAATCTTTTATCATGGTTTATTGCCTTTCTTTCATGAGAAAATATTTATATAATTATCTTATTTTTCTTTTTCTACCTCGCTTATTAAGTCCATTTTTAAACTCCTCAACTCTTTTCTTTAATAAAGATGTTTTAAAATCTGTTATACCGTCTGACTTATCTTCTAACCACTTTTCTAATTTAGGTCTATTGATTTTTAAATGTGAACCTATCCAACAACAAGGTAAATCGTATTGACCGTTCTTTGTTAATGCTCCTGCTACTCTAAAAAATTGAGCAGGTAACCCAAATAATTCAGTTGCCTCATCTGGAGTTAAAAGAATTTTTCGCCAAATTGGTATATTTATTTCTAATTCCATCATTAACCCACGTCCTCATATTCTTTATAAAAACAAATTCCTTTATATACCCATACACCAACATCTTTAGCAAAAGTCATAAATGCTGGTTCATATTTTTGGGTTTTATAATTAAATTTATGTGTATATGCTTCACCACACTGTAAATACCTTCCGTTATAAGCTACTGGAGGAAGGCAATCCCGAAATTCTTCAACAATCTGTTCGTCCACCATATCGCCTACTCTAACTAATGAAGAAAAACTCTGGTAAGCGTCATCATATTCTTTTTTGCTTAAATATCTAGGTTTAAAATCTGTTGCAGTTCTAATACTATTTTTTACAGGTTCTTTCTTTTCTTCAAAAAATTCTTTTATTATATTTTTATCTTCGTCAATTATAACTATCTTATCGCCAGCATGTTCTTTTGCATAAGCTTGTCCTAACTCTAAAGCTGACTGAAGTCCAACTGTTTGAATGCCAAATGTTCTATCATCACCGAAATATATTTTATAGACTCTTTCTATATTTTCTATTGGCTGATAAGTCCATGTTAAATTATCAATTTCAACAATTCTAAATACTTGTTTTTCTTTTTTTAGATTATTCTTAAAGGCTTCATCAGCTGTTTTATATATCTTGCCACCCAATCCTACACGATAGCCGACAACTTTTTCTTTAGTTTCTACTATTTGTTTTTCTCTATCATTTACTTTTTTATTATTTAAGTAATAAATTGTTCCAGGTGTTTCATCATAATTTCCATCATAATCTTCACTATAAACTTCTTGATAAGAAACAACTTCATAATTATTTTTCTTATAATCTTCAGCCGAAATTACTCTATCTACTATAATTTCTTCAACAGTAGCTGAATAAAATTTTCTATTAAATCTATATTTTTCAATAAAAGCTTTTGCTTTTTCTAAAGAGTCCCATACTGTAGTATTTCCATCAATCTCATCATAATCATGACCATATTTAAAAAAACTTCTGTCTACTTTATAAAATTTATTGCTTTTAAATCTCTTAGTTAACATGTTTATTCTCCTTTTCTTTTTTCTAGCGTGTACCACACACCCAACAATATTATTTACTTTTTAGGGGAAAGTAATTTTTGCCATTAGATTTTTTATTGCTGGGTCAGTGCTACACGCTAGATGTTCAGAAAATTAACACTTGTTTTTAAAAAAATCATTAATTCTACAATTTAAAGCTTTTGCAAGCTTGGGTAAATCACTAGCCTTCGGTGAACAATATCCAATTTCCCATTGTGAAACTCTACTACGTTCAATTCCTAATTTATTAGCTAATTGTTTTTGTGTTATACCTCTTTTTTTTCTTAATTCTTTTATATTAAACATTTTTTCACCTCTCAATCTGTTACAAATCTTAACTACATTTTTATTATATGTTAATATTTTGAACTTGTCAATATATTTTGTTAAAAAAATTAACATCTGTTCAGGTTAAAAAAATTAACATATAATTATAAAAAGAGGTGATATGATGTCAACAATAGCAGAACGTATACGCGAATTACGTGAAAAAAAAGGTTTATCACAAAGTGAAGTAGCTAAACTTCTAGGAATGAATCGTACAACGTATGTTCACTATGAAACAGGATATTCAAAACCTACTAAAAAATTAAAAGATTTATGTGCCTTGTTTAATGTATCAGCAGATTATATTCTTGGAAATGATACAAATGCATCTAATACACAAATAGAAAATAAACCAAAAGATTTAATTAAATTATTAGAAAAAGAAGAATATACTCTAAATGGTATATTAGTAACACCAGAAGATAAGGAAAAACTAAAACGTATAATCGAAGCTGCCTTTTGGGACGCAAAAGAAAAAAATAAACGTAAGAAGTGATTTTTATGTTAAATCTAAAATTGCGTGCCAAAAATCTAGTAAAAAAATATGGCACATCAGACCCATACTATATTGCTAGAGAGCTAAAATTTGAAATAGTATTTTGTGATATGCCATATAAAATAAATGGAATGTGGCGACGCATTTTAAGACGCAAATATATTTTTATTGATGAAAACTTAAACGAATGGCAGAAAAAAGCTGTTTTATGTCATGAGCTAGGACATTTTTTATGCCATAAAGGTTACTCCAGTTATAATATTGCTGGTAGAACATTTTTCCAAAACACACGTAAAGAAAACGAAGCTAATGCATTTAGTGCCGAATTGATGTCCTATTCTAGTGATATTGATAAACAATACATTATCCACTTTCTAGAATTAGGACATAAAAAATAATTATTATATATACTCATAGTTATAAACTTTATTTTTATAAATTAATATTTACATAGGAGATGAGTTTATGGATTTTATCGACCAAATTAAACTTTTATCAAAACGAGTAGAACAAATAAAAGAACAAATTCAAACAGAAGAAGCTACAAAAATGTCTTTAATTATGCCTTTATTCCAAGCTTTAGGATATGATGTATTTAATCCTATGGAATTTGTACCAGAATATGTTGCTGATGTAGGTATAAAAAAAGGTGAAAAAGTAGATTATGCTATTTTAACAGATGGAGAACCAACTATATTAGTGGAAGCCAAATGGTGTGGTGAACCATTAGACAAGCATGGTAATCAACTATTTCGATATTTTACTACAACAAAAGCAAAATTTGGTATATTAACTAATGGTGTAGAATATCGCTTTTTTACAGATTTAGATGAACCAAATAAAATGGACGAAAAACCATTTTTTGAATTTAATATCACTCAAATAAAAGAACAAGATATCAATGAATTAAAAAAATTCCATAAAGCTAATTTTGATGTAGATGCTGTATTTAGTGCAGCAGAAGATTTAAAATATACAAACCAAATAAAACTTTTATTAAAAAGACAATTAAATGAACCTGAAGATAATTTCATAAATTATATATTAAATGAAATTTATGATGGCAGAAAGACACAAACCATACTTGATAAATTTAAACCTGTTATAAAAAAATCATTTAATCAATTTGTAAATGACTTAATGAGTGATAGATTAAATGCTGCATTAAATAAAGCTAATAATGATAATACAACTAAAGTAGATATTTCATCTACTTCTTTAAGTACTGATGAAAATATAGAATCTACTACAGAAACTACAGAAGATAACAAACCTAAAATTACAACAACACAAGAAGAATTAGATGGTTTTGCTATTGTAAAAGCTATATTGCATAAAACTCTAGATGTTAATAGAATTTTCTATCGTGATACTGCAAGTTATTTTGGTATTCTCTGTGATAATAAGAATTATAAATGGATTTGTCGATTAAGAGTAGAAACATCTACAAAATATTTAATTTTACCTGATGGTACTGGTAGCGGTAAAAAATGTCCAATATCAAATATTAATGATATATTTAACTACGAAAATGAATTAATTGAATCTGCTAAACGTTTCATTGAAGAAGCTACTGAATAAAAAATAAAGCACTAGGATTTTCATTCTAGTGCTTTTATAAATTAATTAAAGAAGGTATTCTATGTATACATTTCATCCTAGATGTAACTACTATATTGGAGAACTACAAAAAATTCTTTTTAAAACAAAAGATTTCTCAAAAATAAATGATTTAATAACTAGTGCTGAATCTTTTATTGGTGATAAAATCTCTGTTAGTTATTTACCAATATTTTCATGTTTAGGAAAATTTTATGGAATTTTAATTAATAATGACCCTAAATTTGATACTCCTTCAAATAAGAAAAAAGCTTTTTATTATTTTCGTACTTGTTTGGATTTACTTTCTTCTAATGATATAAAAAACGAAAATAATTCCGAAATAAATATTTTAAAAATGGATGTTTACATAGGCTATGCAAATATACTTTATACCTGTGAACGAAAAATAGCAGCTATTAGATATTATCGTAATGTACTAGAAATTGACCCTAACAATAATATGGCACGAGCAAATTTAGGCTGTGTTTTATCAAGATTTACTTCCCAATTAGAAATAAATTCTACTTTAGCAACAAATTCTATTGCTGATGATGATATTTTATATTTGAAAAATACTGCATATCATTATTTACAATCAGGAATAAATGATAATAATACATTTATTCATAAAGACGCAAAAGATATGTTTTTATATACAATAAAATATTATAAATTACAAGAATATCCTTTAAATAATGTATATTATCCACAAATAATAGATAATAACATTGAAGAAAACAGGTATAGACATTGGTGCCTAGATAAGCATTTATTTTTAAATGCTTTAAATGATATTTTCGAAAAAGAATATTTCTTTGCCTGTGATAAAATTGAGTTACCTAGTATATTAGTAAAAAAAAGAGAACAACCTATTGTATATACTTTATTTAATCAAATAAAAGAAGAATATATTTATTCTAGATATATTTTATATACTTCTTCTATAAAAAATATACGTTCACATTTCGCAGATAAATATACTTTATTAATCAATGATGAATATAATTATTCTATTCGTTTAGAAGAATTAAAAACTTGTTTTCGTCGTCTATATTCAATTTTTGATAAAATAGCCTTTTTTATTAATATTTACTGGGATTTAGGAATTAAAGAACAAGACATTTCTTTTAAGAGTATATGGTTTAAAAAACATACTGGTAAAAAAAGTTATTCATATAAAAATATTTTACACTGCAATTCATCAGCATTAACAGCTTTAAAATGGATTAACGCTGATTTTCAAGACAGCTTCTCTGAAAATTCTAAGCCTAGATATAAAAAAATAAATTTATTAAGAAATGCCTTAGAACATAAATTTATTAATATTCATAGTAAATTTAATGTTGATATTTATCAAGATGAAAATTACAACATATATCACATTTCAGAAGATATTCTTTATCAATATACATTAGATTTAATGTATATCGTTAGAGAAGCAATTATTGAATTAACATTAGCTGTAAAATATGAAGAATTAATAAAATTACGTTCAAAAACAACTTTTAATAATATAAAAAATATTCCATTGAAAGAATATAAAGATTATAACAAATTATAATAAAGGCTAATTTAATAGCCTTTATTTATTACTATTTTTGTTCGGAAATATGAACTAAAGGTGTGATAATATATGAAAAAACGTAAAGATGGACGATATCAATCTTCTGTAACGATAACTGACCCACTAACCAATGAGAAAAAACGTATATATGTATATGGATATACTGAAGCTGAATTAATTAGAGAAAAAGAACGTGTTAAAAGAAATAATAACACTTCTTTTGATAATATAACTTTTAATTTATGGCTTGATGAATGGTTAAAAATAAGAAAAGAAGAAATAGCTCCTAGCACCTATTATAATTATGTATATTTGATAAACAAATATATTTTACCAAATTTAAACAATATTAACCTAAATAAAATAACACCAGCAACTATTAGAAATGTATTACGAAATATAAATGGTTCTAGAACTAAACAATACACATATGTTTTAATAAAAGCTATACTTGGACAAGCTTACAAAGATGATTTAATAAAAAAAAATCCTTGTATTGCAGTAAATCCTCCTAAATATAAAGCTAAAGAAAAACATATTATAAGCGACTACGAATTTAAAAAATTATTACAATATGCAGAACTCCCTATTAGAAATTTATTTATTCTAGCTTATTATACAGGTATACGACGTGGTGAAATTTCTGCTCTAAAATGGAAAAATATAGATTGGGATGCTAATACAATAAAAATAGTAAATGCTATTAAAATAGTTGAAAAAGGAAATTTAATAAGCACACCAAAAACAGAAAATAGTACACGTGAAATATTAGTATCTAAAAATGTAATTAATATTCTAAAACAACAATTATTAATACAAAAAAAGCGTTATCTGAAACATGGTGATAAATTAACGGAAAACGATTTTATATTTACATCATTAAAGGATAAAAATTATAAAAAAATGTTAACACCAATGACTATAACTTTTATTTTCAATAAAATAAAAACTTTAGCTGAAATAAAATCCAATATAACATTCCATTCATTTAGACATACACATGCAACCTATTTAGTTGAAGCCAATTTACCAATAAAAGCTATTCAAGCTAGACTAGGACATGCTACAGCTAGTTTTACACTAACAACCTATGCACATAATACATTAAAAATGCAAAAAGAGATTGTAGGATTTTTAGATAACAAAGCAAATTCAATGAATAATTGACATCTTGCTGACATCTTGATTAATAATTTTATTTGCTATTATACAAAATTATACCTAGTTATTTTTATAAAAAAAATAACTAGGTATAATTATTGATGTCAAAAGCCTTTAAAAGCACCTAAATTTACATTGCAAAAGACAAAAAATCAAAAATTTTTCTTCTGCCTATTGATTTTTTCTGTAAAATTGTTTATTATAGGAATTGTAAGTTAGCACTCACTTATAAAGAGTGCTAACAACTATAAATTAACTTAGTTATAAAATCTATTTACGCATAGGAGGAATATACAATGATTAAGCCATTAGGCGACAGAGTTGTTATTAAAGTTTCTGAAGGCGATATTAAAACTGCAAGTGGTATCGTTTTACCAGATACAGCAAAAGAAAAACCACAAGAAGGTACTGTTGTTGCAGTAAGCGACGGCAAATATGTAGAAGGCAAAAAAATTGCTCTTGACGTAAAAGTAGGCGACAAAGTAATCTTCTCTAAATATGCTGGTACTGATGTAAAATTCGATGGTACTGATTATTTAATCGTTAGAGATAGCGATATCTTAGCTGTTGTTGAATAATTAACAGAAACTAATTAATTACAATTTTAATGTATAATCCTAGGAGGTTCTTTATAAATGGCTAAACAAGTATTATTTGGCGAAGAAGCTCGTCAAGCTCTTGGTAGAGGCGTTGATGCACTCGCTAACGCTGTTAAAGTTACACTTGGCCCAAAAGGCAGAAACGTTGTTTTAGATAAAAAATTCGGTGCTCCAACTATCACTAACGATGGTGTTACTATCGCTCGTGACATCGAACTTGAAGATCCATTCGAAAATATGGGCGCTCAGCTTGTAAAAGAAGTTGCTACAAAAACTAACGATATCGCTGGTGACGGTACAACTACTGCTACATTACTTGCTCAGGCTATGATTCGTGAAGGTATGAGAAACGTAGCTGCTGGTGCAAACCCAATGGTTCTCAAAAAAGGTATTGAAAAAGCTGTTGCTGCATTAGTTGAAGAAATCAAAGCAAAAGCTCAAAAAGTTGAAGGTAAAGAAGCTATCGCTCAAGTTGCTTCCGTATCTTCCGCTGATGAAGAAACTGGTGCATTAATCGCTGACGCTATGGAAAAAGTAGGTAAAGACGGTGTTATCACTGTTGAAGAATCCAAAGGTATGCAAACTAACCTTTCCGTTGTAGAAGGTATGCAATTCGACCGTGGATACATTTCTCCATACATGGTTACTGATACAGATAAAATGGAAGCTGTTATGGATGATCCTTTCATTCTTATCACTGACCGCAAAATCTCTGCAATCGCAGACATTCTCCCAATCCTTGAAAAAGTTGTAAAACAAGGTAAAGAACTCGTTATCATCGCTGAAGATATCGACGGTGAAGCTCTTGCTACTATCGTAGTTAACAAACTTCGTGGTACATTCAAAGCTCTTGCTGTTAAAGCTCCTGGTTTTGGTGATCGTCGTAAAGCTATGCTCGAAGATATCGCTATCTTAACTGGTGGTAATGTAATCAGTGAAGAACTTGGTCGTAAACTTGATAGCGTAGAACTTGAAGACCTCGGTCGTGCTCGTCAAGTACGTGCTTCCAAAGAAGAAACTACAATTGTTGACGGTTTTGGTGATAAAGCTGAAATCGCAGCTCGTGCTGAAATCATCAAAAAACAAATCGCTGAAACTTCTTCCGATTTCGATAAAGAAAAATTACAAGAACGTCTTGCTAAATTATCTGGTGGCGTAGCTGTAATTGAAATCGGTGCTGCTACAGAAGTTGAAATGAAAGATAAAAAACTCCGTATCGAAGATGCTTTAAATGCTACTCGTGCTGCTGTTGAAGAAGGTATCGTTGCTGGTGGTGGTACTACTTTCATCGATATTCAACCTGCTCTTGAAAACATTGAAGCTGAAGGCGATGTAAAAACTGGTGTTGAAATCGTAAAACGTGCTATTGAAGAACCAGTTCGTCAGATCGCAAACAATGCTGGTCTTGAAGGTTCTGTAGTTGTTGAACATGTAAAATCCGCTGGTGTAGGCGTTGGTTACAATGCTTTAGTTGGCGAATACATGGATATGATTGCTGCTGGTATCGTTGACCCTGCAAAAGTTACTCGTAGCGCATTACAAAATGCTGCAAGTATCGCTGCTATGGTTCTCACAACTGAAACAATCGTTGCTGATAAACCTGAAAAAGCTGATCCTGCTGCTATGGCTGGTGCTGGCATGGGCGGCGGAATGCCTGGTATGATGTAATTTAACATCTCATATCAAATAAAATTAAATAAACAAATTAAGCCTAGTGAATTTTCACTAGGCTTTTTCTTTTACACTATTACTATTATTTTTTATAATAAAATCTATAATAAAAAATTAAAATTCGAGGTGAATTTTTTATGATATTTTTATCTATGTTATTGCTAGGTACATTAATTGGTTTTGTTGGAGCAGGTGGCGCTGGTGTTACTATTACATTACTTACAGTTGGTTTTAACATTCCTATTCATATAGCATTAGGTGTTGCCTTATCTTCTATGGTTTTTACTATGATATCTGGTGTTATAAGCCATTTACGTGAAAATGAAGTAGAATTAAAAACTGGTCTAATCATTGGTTTAGGTGGAGTAATTGGTGCTTTCATTGGTGCTAAATTTTCCACAATCATACCCGAAAATATTTTAAGTATTTTTACTGCTTTAATGATTATTCTATCAGCTCTAATTCTGTATATAAAAGTATATCACAATGATTTATTAAATAAATATTTAAAAGTTCCAACTACATCATTAGCTGGCAAAAAATTTTATATCTATGGTATATTAGTAGGTTGCATCAATGGCTTTTTATCTGGTGCTTTTGGCATAGGAGCTGCTGCTTTTATTCAAATTAGCTTATTAATTATATTTGGTGTTCCACTTTTAAAATCTATCGGAACATGTATGTTGATTATTCTTCCTATTTCTGCTTCTGGTGGTTTGGGTTATCTCACTTCTGGAAATTTAGATTTCACTATTTTTCTACAAACAGTAGCAGGCTTAATGATAGGTGCTTTTATTGGTTCGAAATTTACACATCTAGCACCAAAACCAATCTTAAAATTTGCCATTGTCGCTATGCCAACAATTGGGGGCTTAATTCTTTTATTATTCCACTAAACTATATAATTATGATTCCTTTCAAAATAAAAATCATTGACTTAGAGTTTACTTCAAATGCTATTATATTCTTAAGTATAAAACTTAACAAGGACGTGATAATATGACTATTAAAGAAGTAAGTCAAAAATACGATCTCAGCCCCGATACTATTCGTTATTATGAACGTATTGGTTTAATTCCACCTGTACCACGCAAGCCAAATGGTATTCGTGATTTTGACCAAGAATCATGTAATTGGATTGAATTTATAAAATGTATGCGTTCTGCTGGCGTTCAAATCGAAGCATTGATTGATTATGTTCATCTCTTTTATCAAGAAAATACAGCAGAAGCTCGCAAAGATATCTTAATTGAACAACGCGACCGCCTACAAAAACAAATTGATGCTATGAATATAGTAATAGAACGTTTAAATAAAAAAGTAGACCGTTATGAAGAAATCATTATTCCTGCTGAAAAAAAATTATTAAGCAAATAAATTAAAATTAAATTATAAACAAATAAAAAGATTGCTATTTTTTATCGTTTTAAGTTATAATTAACTATGTATTAAATTTATAAACAAAAGAAAGAGATGATTTATGGACCCCGATAGGAAACAACAAACTAATTTAAATGATGAAGATGATAACTTTATAGCAGAATATAAACAAGAAGTTATCCACAAGCCATGGTCAAAAACTTTAAAATTATTAGTAGCAATTACAACCTTGATTTTAGCCGTTGTCGGCACATTAGCTTCTTTCAAAGCTGCAAGTCTAGGCAACCAAGTAGTAACTACTCAAAATGAAGCTTTTAACCACTGGTCAAACTACCAAGCAAAAACGATTAAGAAAACAACTTTAGAAACTGAACTTTATACTATTGAAATTGAACTTGCTAAACTCAAAGATACAGATAATGCTTTAAAAACTGAACTTTTAGCTAAAAAAGCTATCTATGAACAAGAAATTGCTCAATATAAGCAAGAAGAAATCACTTTAACAGCTAAAGCTCAGGAAGCAGAACAACGTCATTTATTGACAAAAGAGATTTCTACTAACTTTGGTAATGCTTTAATCTTTTTGCAGATAGGTATTTTATTATCTTCATTGACTACACTTAGTAAAATAAAATATTATTGGTATATAGGTTCTATTTCCGGTATCATTGGATTTAGTATCTTTATCACTTCATATTATAGAAATTTAACTATGTAATTAAAAACCTCTTAGTATTATTATGCTAAGGGGTTTTATTTATGTTAAACTACAAATATACATAAATTTATCAGGAGTCTATCATGTCTATTACTTTCAATAAAAAACAACAACAAGTAATCAATGAATTAAATCAAAATATACTCTTAAGTGCAGGAGCTGGCACAGGCAAGACAAATGTACTTTCTTATCGTGTAGCTAATATTTTAAATAAAAATCGTGCCAATGCTGATGAAATTCTCTGCTTAACTTTCACTAATAAAGCTTGTCGAGAATTAAAAAATCGCATCACTTCGCAATTAGATTTTGAAACAGCAAATAAAATCACCATTCGCACCATTCATGGCTTTGCCTACCAAGTGATTACCACTACCGCCAAAAAAGCACAAACAATATTTAAAGAATTTGTCATCTTTGATGATGAAGACCAAAAGACGCTAATCAGACAAACTATCGCCAATTTTCCTAAAGCTAGAGCCTTAGATATTCAATATATCGTAAATTGCATTGAGCAATTAAAGCAAGAACGAGCTTTAAAACATATCTATACCGAAGATATCGAAGCCGATTATACCACTATTTATCATCAACATTTGAAGTTCAATAAAACATTCAATCAACAACAAAATGATAATTTAACGAAATTTTTTCAATTTGATGGTTTAAATATAATCATCAACTATGAATTGGCTTTACAACAAATGCATGGTTTAGATTACAAAGATTTAATCGCCAATGCTTATCGTTTATTTCAAGACGAAAATATATGCTCATCATGGCGAAAACGCTACAAATGTATCATGATTGATGAAATGCAAGACACTAGTTCTTTTGAATATACTATGCTCGAAAAACTTTTTCCTGCTAATAATATCATGCTCTGTGGCGATGAATTTCAAACTATTTATGAATGGCGTGGCTCTAATCCTCAAAAAATCTTAACTGCCTTCACTAAAAAATATAACCCCTTAATTATTAATTTCAATGAAAATTATCGCTCTACAAAATTACTTTTAGAAATGGCATACAATACCTTGATAAATCTTTTTTGCAAAGAAACTATCCTTCATTCCTATGCCAAAAATCTACTTTCAAAAAGCAGTGAACTCGGTCATAAAATAGAATTAAAACAAGCAAACTCCCTAGCTAACGAAGCCCAATGGATTTTTCAAAATATCGTAAATTTATTACCTCTAGTAAAAACACCTACACAAATAGCTATTTTAGTTCGTCAAAACAATTATCTACAAAACTTAACATTACATCTAAATTATCTAGCCAATATTTATAATCAAAAAAATCAAGAAGCTCCTATCCATTTCATTCAAATAGATAATATCCGCTTTTTCAAACGTCAAGAAATAAAAGATGTTCTATCCATTATGAAATATCTTATCAATCCTAATGATTATCTTAGCTTACAACGAATATTAATAAATCTAATTCCTAATATTGGTATTCGCACTATCAAACAAATATCTTCTACTGAATATCTTCAAAATGGATTGCGTCTATCTGATTTTATCAATGCAAATTTCCAAAACCCAAACTATGAACCTTTTTCTGATTTGATTTCAGCTTATTTATCCAAAGACATCATAGTTTTTGATATTGAAGGTACGGGGACAGATATTTTTGCAGACAATATTATTCAATTATCCGCAATCAAAATTCGCAAAGGGAAAAAAATAGCTGAATTCAATCGCTATCTAAAATCAGATAAACCTGTTGGCGACTCTGAAAAAGTACATCATATTTCTGATGAATATTTACAAACTCATGGCGAAAATCCTAAACTTGTTCTTCAAGAATTTTGTCAATTTATCCAAGATGCCATCATCACAGGTCATAATATTCGCGGTTATGATATGGATATTCTCAATCAAAATCTATTAAAACATAACTTAAAACCTGTAGATTTCTCTAATATAAATTTTGATACTTTAGATTTAGTTCGTCGTTTTTATCCTAATTTGCCTAATCATAAACTTGAATTTCTGAGTAATCATTTTCAATTTGAAACAAAATCAAACCATAATTCTCTAGATGATGTTTTTGCTACATGGGAATTATTGCACAAATTACTCGAAGATAAAATTATTCCTACAGCTAAAAAACGCAGTGAATTAATCAATAAACAAAAAAATAAATTCATTCATGTAGCTCAAATTTTCCAAAAACTGCATAATATTTTAAATGACAATTTACTTTTAGAAAATCTAATCGCCCAAATCGTTGAAGAATTTAATTTAGTTAATATCTATAAAGCCAATGCAACTCAAGATGGAGCTGTTCGCTTAGAAAACATTCGCAATTTATTTAGATTAGCCAAAGCAGAACTCAACTCACATCGAGGAACAAATGGCATCAAAGAATTATTACAATATGCTAGTTTATCTAATACAGATTTAGATGCTCTTACTTCTTCTCATCCTAAAATCCCTATTATAACTATTCATCAAGCAAAAGGCTTAGAATTTGATTATGAATTTTTAGCTGGCATGAATGATGATATTTTTCCATCATATTTCAGCACACGCAATGGCTCTATTACTGAAGAAGAAAAACGTCTTTTCTATGTAGCCATCACTCGTGCCAAAAAAGCTTTATTTCTCTCCAGTTCAGGTAGACCTAGTCGTCTATTAAATTATATACCTGAACAATTCATCACCAAAATTAAATAAAAATAATTACTCTCCATAAAGGCATAATATTTATGCCTTTTTCTTTTAACAAAAATTTTATAAATTTTAAAATAATTTCATATACTTTTACTTATATAAGTGCTAAAATAAATATAATTTAATCTATCTATATTTTAGAATAAATTGTATATATTCTATTGGAGGTATCCGCTTATGAAAATACTAATTATCGGCGGTGTTGCAGCCGGAACGAAAGCAGCTGCAAAATTAAAACGAGAAAATCGTGATTTAGATATCACAATCATTGCTAAAGATGGTGATATTTCTTATGCTGGTTGCGGTTTGCCATATTATATTGGAGGATTTATCGAAGACCGCTCTAGTCTAATTGTTAATACTCCACAAAAATATGCTGCTATGACAGGTGTAAACGTCTTAACTAATGTAGAAGCTATTGCTGTGGATAATAATAATCATACTGTTATCGCTAAAAATTTAATCACTAATGAAGAAGCTTCTTATACTTATGATAAATTAATTATTGCTACTGGTGCTTCACCTATCACTCCACCTATTGAAGGTATAAAAAAACAAGGTGTATTCTCTTTGCGCCTTCCTAATGATGCTGTAAATATAAGAGATTATGTCACTAATAATCAAGTAAAAAAAGCTGTTATTGTTGGTGGTGGCTTTATCGGTCTTGAAGTTGCTGAAAATCTTCTAGCTCAAAAAGTTGATGTAACAGTTATCGATTTTGCTCCACAAATCATGCCTAATGTTATTGACCCTGAAATTGCTAGTTATGTACAAAAACATTTACAAAAACATGGTATTCGCGTATTAACTGGCGTTGCTGCTCAAGAAGTTTTAGGTGATGATAAAGCTTCTGCACTCAAAACCTCCGCTGGTGAATTAAGTGCAGATTTAGTAATCTTATCTGTTGGTATCAGACCAAATACTGCCTTTTTAAATGATACAGGTATGGAAATGTTCAAAGGAACTATTCTTGTAAATGAACAATTACAAACAAATTTACCTGATATCTACGCTATTGGCGATTGTGCTATGGTTTCCAACAGAATGACACATTCTGCTCAATGGTCTCCAATGGGTTCTAGTGCCAACTTAGAAGGCAGACTCTTAGCTCAAATTTTAAATAATACACCTAAAAATTATTCTGGCGTATTAGGCACAGGTATTGTAAAACTTCCAGAACTAAACTGTGCAAGAACAGGTCTTAGTGAAAAAGTTGCTCGTGATGCTGGTTACGATGTAGAAACTGTAATGGCAGTTGTTGATGATAAAGCTCATTATTATCCAGATGCAAGCTCTTTCATCACTAAATTAATCGTAGATAAATCCACACATAAAATCTTAGGTTTCCAAGCACTTGGAAGCGGTGCTGTAGACAAAATGGTAGATATCGCTGTAACAGCTATTTCCCTAGATGCTACTATTGAACAATGCGAATGTATGGATTTTTGTTATGCTCCTCCATTCTCCACAGCTATTCATCCATTTGTACAAACAGTTCATATTATGCAAAATAAATTAAGCAATAAATTAATCAGTATCACTCCTGCTGAATATCTAGCTGGTAAAGCAAAAGATTATCGTGTAATTGATGCTGGTTTAGCTCCTAGTATTCGTGGTGCTAAATATGTAGATTTAGCAAAAGTAAATGCACCTATAGAAGGTATCGGCAAAGACGAAAAACTTCTTTTAGTATGTGCTAAAGGTAAACGTGCATATTTCTTACAAAATCGCTTAAGACATCTAGGTTATACAAATACACTTTCCCTTGAAGGTGGTCTTTTCTTCAATGATGTAAAAGTAAAAACTACATCTAAATTAACACCTGAAGAAATAAAAGCTGTAAAAGCTCTAGGTTTCCTTCAAGACAAAAATACAGAAGATAAATTCAATGGTCGTGTAATCACTAGAAATGGTAAAATTACAGCTCAAGAAAGCAAAGTTATAGCTGAAGCAGCAGATAAATTTGGCAGTGGCGAAATAACAATGACATCCCGATTAACTGTGGAAATTCAAGGCGTTCCATATGATAATATTGAACCATTGCGCGAATATCTAATGCAAAATGCAGGACTTGAAACAGGTGGTACAGGCTCAAAAGTTCGCCCTGTAGTTTCTTGTAAAGGTACTACTTGCCAATATGGCTTAATTGATACATTTACTTTATCTGAAGAAATTCATCAACGTTTCTATAAAGGATATAGAGATGTAAAACTCCCTCATAAATTCAAAATTGCAGTTGGGGGTTGTCCTAATAACTGTGTAAAACCAAATCTAAATGATATTGGTATCATCGGTCAACGCGTTCCTCAAATTGATTATGCAAAATGTCATGGTTGTAAAATCTGTCAACCAATGAATAGATGCCCAATGAAAACATTAAATGTCGTAGACAAAAAAATAACTATCGATGAAAAACATTGCAATCATTGTGGTCTTTGCGTAAATAAATGCCCATTCCATTGCTTTGATAATTATACAGATGGTTATCGCGTTTATATCGGTGGTCGTTGGGGCAAACGCGTAAAAGAAGGTCAACCATTATCCAAAATCTTCACATCTAAAGAAGAAGTTTTAGCCATTGTCGAAAAAGCTATTCTTTTATTCCGTGAACAAGGTATCACTGGCGAACGTTTCTCCGATACAATTGATAGATTAGGTTTTGCTAATGTAGAAGCACAATTATTAGCAGATGACCTCTTATCTCGTAAGCAAGAAAACTTAAAAGCACAAAAACATTTAGTTGGTGGCGCTACTTGCTAAATAAAATTAATATTATTTTTTAATTTAAATAAAAAAGATAGAATACAAAAGTGTAATTCACAAAAGTATTCTATCTTTTTATTTTGCTATATTTTATTATTTTGTTATTTTATTGATAAAAGATTTTCGCCAATATTTATATTTGTTTCTTTTGTACAAACAACTTCTGTATAATTCATCATATTTGTTATAACAATAGGGACATCTAAGCAATACCCTTTAGATTTTAATAAATCTATATCAAATTCTATTAATTTTTGCCCAATTTTAATTTCATCACCTTGTTTTACAAATGCTTTAAAACCTTCTCCTTTTAATTTTACAGTATCCATTCCTATATGAATTAATAATTCCACGCCTTCTTGAGTTGTAATGCCTATAGCATGTAATGTAGGTAATAATGCATTTACCACACCATTAACAGGTGATACTAAAACACCTTCTTTAGGATTTATAGCTATGCCATTTCCTAAAATACCAGAAGCAAATGCTTCGTCTTTTACTTCATTTAATGGTAAAACTTCGCCTTTTAATAGACTTGCAATTTCTACAACTTTGTTATTTTCATTTAAATCAACTTTATTTATTGCATTATTTTCTTCTTGTTCAACTTTTTCTGTTCCTGTTTCCATTTTGGAATTATAGCCAAAGAACCATGTAATCGTAAAAGCTACAGCAAAAGAGATGACATTTACTAAAATATAAAATGGTAATTGTTCATTTAAATATAATAATGTTCCTGGAATACCTGTAATTGACATACCAGTAGCTTTTAATTTTGACATGCTCCCCATGCCTAAATGCAGGGGATTCTTGGATACAAACGATACTTGCCTACTAA
>OHAP01000132.1_pt1 | contig 54468 bp, 41 predicted proteins | sample 1577171 | NCBI WGS metagenome assembly OHAP01 (sample SAMEA3541489, study PRJEB24748) | human gut metagenome | biome: human gut; feature: human-associated habitat; material: faeces | place: China | collected 2012 | reverse complement strand
CGTTATCGATTTGTTTCCATATTTTCGTTTCTGTTTGTCACGCCCATCATGTCCCGCATCATCTACAAACGCACCCGCAATCCGTACATTGCAGGTCTGATAAATGCAATGTTTATTGTAATGATCAGCTGTTCCAATACTACTACCATTCTGGGCGGCGGTGAGCTGATTGCAACCACATTCTGATAAAACCTAGATTTTACATTACAGCCGCCGTGTAACTTATTTACATGGCGGCTTTTTTGTAGAATAATATAAATCAAGTAATTGATAAAAAAGGAGTCTTACCCAATGCATCCTCTTGCCGAAACCCTGCTGGACGAACCGGTGATCGCCGCTGTGAATACGGACGAAGCCCTGACTGCTGCGCTGGCTTCGCCCTGCAGCGCCGTTTTTCTGCTGGCGACTTCCTGATAAGGAACAACTGAAGAACCGCATCCGAGACAGAAAGATCAAAAACGAAAACACGGCAGAAATTCCTTGTGCGATCAAGGTCGCAAGGGCTGCACCAAACACCCCCAGACCAAGACCGGCCACCATCCAGAGATCCATAAAAATATTCAGGATAGATGAGAATATCAGCAGTCCCAACGGAATTTTGGATTCACCGATGGAAGTGAACATGGTGGAAAGAATGTTGTACATGAATAGAAACGGGAAACCCACAAAGTAGACACGCAGATACAATACTGCTTCTTCCAATATATCGGCAGGGGTCTGTAATCCGCTCATCATGAAATGGGAAAAGCAAAAGCCAAAGACACCAAGGACAGCGCTTAAGATCAAAAAGCTGATCAGGGATGTTGACACAATGGTTTTCATTCTACCATAATTTTTTGCACCAAAACAGCGGCTTACAAGCACACCTGCGCCCACACCAGCACCAAGCGCCACACAAATAAAAACATTGGTCAGTGCAGCACAAGCACCAACAGCCGCAAGTGCCGAGGAGCCAACAAATTGACCAACGATTATGGAATCGGCCATATTGTATACTTGTTGAAAAAAGCTGCCAAGGATCATCGGCATCGCAAAAACAGTCAGCGCTTTAAGGGGTGGATCTGTAATCAAATATTCATCTTTCGACACGATTATATTCCTTCCCAAAATCGTTTATCGCAAATTTTATCGCAAGTCAAGAAATTCGTGCAGCATTCAAACGGCATCTTTGCGATATGCAATTCACCGCTGCTGCATTGAAAAGTTGAATTGCTATCAGTTGAAGCGTTAAGTCTCCACGCCCTCGAACTGGCTGTTGTAGAGCTTGGCGTAGAAGCCGCCCTGCGCCAGCAGGGTGTCGTGGTCGCCCTGCTCCACGATGTGGCCATCCTTCATCACAAGGATGACATCGGCCTCACGGATGGTGGACAGGCGGTGGGCCACGATAAAGCTGGTGCGGCCCTGCATCATCCGGGCAAAGGCAGCCTGGATGCGCACCTCAGTGCGAGTATCGATGGAGGAGGTCGCCTCGTCCAGAATCAGCATGGGGGGCAGGCAGAGCATCACGCGGGCGATGCAGAGCAGCTGCTTCTGGCCCTGACTGATGTTGCCGCCGTCCTCAGCAATGACGGTATCGTAACCCTTGGGCAGGCGGCGGATGAAGCTGTCGGCGTGGGCCGCTTTGGCGGCGGCAACGATCTCTTCCTCAGTGGCATCGGGCTTGCCGTAGGCAATGTTCTCCCGCACGGTACCGGCACGCAGCCAGGTCTCCTGCAGCACCATGCCGTAGCTGCCGCGCAGGGAGGCGCGGGTCAGGCTGCGGATATCGTTTCCGGCTACCTCAATGGAGCCGCCGTTGACATCATAGAACCGCATGAGCAGGTTGATGAGGGTGGTTTTGCCGCAGCCGGTGGGGCCGACGATGGCGATGCGCTGGCCGGGCTTCACATCCAGATTCAGGCCCTCGATGAGGGGGCGGTCCGGCAGGTAGCGGAAGGAAACGTCCTTCAGCTCCACATGGCCGTCGGTCTCCAGCACCTTGGCGTTCTCCGCCTCGGGCACCTGATCCTCGGCATCCAGCAGCTCAAACACACGGGCCGCGCAGGCCAGTGCGTTCTGCAGCTCGGTGACCACGCCGGAGATCTCGTTGAAGGGCTTAGTGTACTGGTTGGCATAGTTCAGGAAGATGCTCAGCTGGCCGATGGTGATGCCGCCCGCCACAGCGTAAACGGCACCCACCAGACCGACACCTGCATAAACGATGTTGTTCACAAAGCGGGTGGCGGGGTTGGTCATGCTGGAGAAGAAAATGGCCTTCAGGCTCACGCTCTGCAGGCGGCCATTCACCTCGTCAAAGGCGGCAAGGCTCTCGGCCTCATGGCCAAAGGCCTGCACGACCTTCTGGCCCTCGATCATCTCGTTGACCAGGGCGGTCTGCTCACCGCGCACGGTGCTCTGGCCCTGGAAATACTTATAGCTGCGCTTGGCAAGGAAGCTTGCCACCACCAGGCTCAGCGGGGTGATGCAGACCACCACCAGCGTGATGGGCACATTCTCACTGAGCATGAACAGCAGGGTGCCAAGGATGGTCAGCACACCGCTGAACAGCTGGGTAAAGCCCATGAGCAGGCCGTCCGCAAAGGTGTCCACATCGGCGACCATGCGGCTGACGATATCGCCGGAGGGGTGGCTGTCCAGATAAGAGAGCGGCAGGGTCTGGATCTTACGGAGCGCGGCGTTGCGCAGGTCCCGGCTGACCGAGAAGGTGATGCGGTTGTTGCAGACACTCAGCAGCCACTGGGCAAATGCAGCCACCACGGCCACGATCACGATCTCCGCCACGATGCGCAGAACACCGTTGAAGTCCACATTCCCCTTGCCCAGCATCATATCAATGGCGCTGCCGCAGAGGATGGGAATATACAGCTGGGCAGCCACGCTCACAGCGGCCACGATCAGACTGCACACCACAAAAAAGCCGTAAGGGCGGATCTTTTCCAGCACACGCCGAAGCGTTGCGTTGCGCTGTTCCGGGGTCAGCTTACTCTTTGCTTTTGCACTCATTTCTGCGCATCCCCTTTCTTGAACTGGCTGGCGTAGATCTCCTCGTAAACGGGGCAGGTCTTCAGCAGATCGGCGTGCCTGCCCAGACCCACCATCCTGCCGTCATCCAGCACGATGATCTGGTCGGCGTGCTGCAGGCTGGCGGCACGCTGGCTCACGATGAACACGGTCAGGTCACCGGGCAGAGCGGCCAGCGCCTTGCGCAGGGCCGCATCGGTGGCGTAATCCAGCGCGCTGGCGCTGTCGTCCAGGATCAGGATCTCCGGCTTGCCCACCAGCGCACGGGCAATGGTCAGGCGCTGCTTCTGGCCGCCGGACAGGTTCCGGCCGCCCTGCTCCACAGGCTCGTCCAGCCCAAGGGGCTTTGCCCTGACAAAATCCGCAGCCTGCGCGGTCTCCAGTGCGGCCCACAGATCAGCGTCTGCCGCGTTCTTGTTGCCCCACAGCAGGTTGGAGCGGATGGTGCCGCCAAACAGCTGGGCTTTCTGCATCACGACCGCCACACTGCCGCGCAGAGCCGCGCGGGGGTACTCCTGCGCCGGACGGCCCAGGATCTCCACGGTGCCCTCCGTGGCATCATAGAAGCGGGGGATCAGGTTGATGAGGCTGGATTTGCCGCTGCCCGTGCCGCCGATGACACCAATGGTCTGGCCGCGCTTTGCGGTAAAACTGATATCGGTCAGGCTGGGGGCACCGGCACCGGCGTAGGTCAGGCTGACATGGTCGAACCGCACAGCGTCCCCGGCCTTGTCTGCAGGTGCCTCGCCCTTGAGGGCCGCGGGGAACTCCATGCCGGGCTCGGTGTCCAGCACAGCCTGCACACGGCCGGCACAGGCCAGCGCCTTGCTCACCTGCACGATGAGGTTTGCCAGTTTGACCAGCTCCACCAGGATCTGGTTCATGTAGTTCACCAGCGCGATCACATCGCCGGAGGCCATGCCGCCCACATTGATCTCGATGCTGCCCACATAGAGCAGAGCCACGATGGCCAGATTGATGATGACGTAGGTCAGCGGGCTCATCAGGGAGGAGATGTGGCCCACATGGAGCTGCATCCGGGTCAGCAGGTCGTTGGCCGACTCAAAGCGGTCGATCTCGCTCTGCTCCTTATCAAAGGCGCGGACCACGCGCACACCGGTCAGGTTCTCGCGGGTCAGGCCCAGCACACGGTCCAGCCGGGCCTGGGCCGTTTTGTACAGCGGGTTGGTGATGACCATGACCCCGAACACCACCACGCTCAGCAGCGGGATGGCGACCACAAAGATCCAGGCGGCCCGCACATTCACGGTGAATGCCATGATCATGGCACCAACCACCACGAACGGGCTGCGCAGGAACAGGCGCAGGAAGAGGTTCAGACCGCTCTGCACCTGATTGATGTCACTGGTCATGCGGGTGATGAGGGTGCTGGTGCCCATGGTGTCCATCTCGGTAAAGCCAAGCCTCTGGATGTGCTCAAACAGGGCATGGCGCAGGGAGGTGGAGTAGCCCACCGCCGCCTTGGCCGAGAAATACTGGGCCGTCAGGCTGCAGGCAAGGCCCACAACGGCCAGCAGCAGCAGGATGCCGCACCGCACAAGGATATAGTGGAAATCATGTGCTGTAATGCCCACGTTGACGATGTCTGCCATGACCAGCGGCACAAACAGGTCGAACGTGGCTTCCAGCATCTTGAACAGCGGTGCAAGCACAGCCTCGCGCTTGTAGCCGTTCAGGTGGGTAAGCATTTTATTCAAGGGGTGATTCTCCTTTCCCAGTGATAGCAGGTGTAAACTTCACAGCTCTTTATTATAGTACAGGAAATGCAAAAAAGCCAGTACAAATCACGCCATTGCGCACCGTGCCCTGCCAGAACAAGGAAAGGGACTGCCGCACAGGGGGGAGATCCCAGTGCAGCAGTCCCTTTTCATAGGAGGGTATGATTCGGAGAGCAATGAGCGGCATCGGGCTTCCGGGCCTTTTTGTAGCGGTACATCTCCCGGTCGGCCCGATTCTTCACAGCAAGCACATCCTCCCCCAAAAAGGGAGCTGAGCCAAAGGACACCGTGGGCAGAAAGTCCACGGCTTTTCGCCGCTGTTCCAGCTGGCGTACAAACTCCTGCGCGCACTGGGCCTCCCGGTCTGCGTTTTCCATCAGAACACAGAACTCGTCGCCGCCGGTGCGGTAACAGTAGCCGCTGCGGGCATAGGCTTTTTTGATGCAGCGGCCGATCTCGGCCAGACAGAGATCTCCCTGCAGGTGGCCATAGCGGTCGTTGATCTGCTTGAAGTCGTCCACATCGAACACCACCAGCACCCCGCCGCGGCGGCGCATCTCAGCAGTGCGGTTCAGATAGCTGTTCTGATTCAGCAGCCCGGTAAGGGCATCCAGCTGGTTCCACATCTCGCTGCAGTAGATAAAGTACAGCACCGACAACAGGGTAACGCACAGCCATGTAACGTGAAGCTCCGGCAGTGTCACCTGAATGATGGTCTCAATGAGCAGAAAGATCATCAGGGGGTAGATCAGCGCCCGGCTGCGGTTCTGGAATTCCCGCGCCGTGACGAAGGTGGACACCGAAAGATACACGATGGCCGCAAAGTACATGATGATATAAATATAGAAGTATTGCCCACGGGAATAAACGTTGTCGGCGCTGACGGAGAACACCAGCCCGGCGGGGATGGACAGAGCAAGGAACAGCAGGTAGCACGCCTCGCAGCACACCGCCGCCCTGAACCAGCGGTTCATCCTCTTTTTCCGGTCCATGACATACACAAGGCAGAGACACACCCCCGGGGACAGGCCGAACCCCAGATAGTTGGACAGGATGTTCAGCCAGCGGTAGCCCGCCGGGGTTCCATCCACCGCCAGTGTCACCACCTCCAGCACCGAGATCGCCGCGATCAGCGCAAAAGCAAGGAAAAATCCCTGCTTCTGCTTTTTGTTCAGGGACTCGCTGAGCTTTGTGAGGATGCACATGAAGCTCAGCACAAAAAGGTCAATGGCCGTTAATACATAAAAATATCCGTTCATTGTGGCTTGTTTCACCCTTTGGACTTCTGTGATCTGGTCAGCGCACAGACCACCTCACAATGGGCGGTCTGGGGGAAGAGATCAACAGGGGTAAAGCCCTCGGCGCGGTAACCTTTGGCGGTCAGGAGGGCAAGATCACGGGCCATGGTTTCAGGGTTGCAGCTGACATAGACCACCCGTTTGGGGGCCATGCGGGCCACGCTCTCGATGAACTGGGGGGTGGAGCCTTCGCGGGGCGGGTCCATGAAAATGACATCTGCTCTCTGCCCGGCGGCCGCCGCTTCTGTGATCCACTGGGTGGCATCGGCGGCAAAGAAGCGGGCGTTTTTCACGTCGTTGTGCCTTGCGTTGCCGATGGCATCCCGGACAGCGTCCCGGTTCAGCTCCACGCCCACCACCTGCTTTGCCCTGCCGCTGGCGGTCAGACCGATGGTACCAATGCCGCAGTAGGCATCCAGCACCACCTCTTTGCCAGTCAGGCGGGCGGCTTCCACAGCCAGACCATACAGCACCTCGGTCTGGTCATGGTTGATCTGGTAGAAGCTCCGGGGGCTCAGAGCATAGGTCTTGCCGCAGAGGGTATCCAGAATGAAGCCCTTGCCGTAGAGCACCTTTTCCTCTTCGCCCAGCACCACGCTGGTGCGGCGGGGGTTGTAGTTCTGCACCACGGTGGTCACAGGGACATGGCGCTTCTCGGCTTCGGCCAGCAGAGCACGGACAAAGTTTTTTGCCCCGGGCAGAACCGGCTGGGCTGTTACCAATACCACCATCACCTGCCCGGACACCACGCCGCGCCGCAGCAGGCAGTGGCGGAGCAGGCCGGTGCCCTTGTCCTCATTGTAAGGCTGGTAGCGGCAGGTGCTGGCCGCCGCCCGCACCGCCTGCATCACGGTGTCCAGCACTTCGTCCTGCAGCAGGCAGCTTTCCACAGGCAGCACTTTATGCGTGCCTGCCGCATAGATGCCGGACACCAGTTTCCCGCCGGGGCCCGCTGCAAAGGTAGAGATCACCTTATTGCGGTAATGGCAGGGGTTTTCCGCGCCCCGGATGGGAGCCACCGGGCCGTATTTCCCCACCAGCTTACGGACAGCGGCTTCTTTTTGTTTCAGCTGCTCGGCATAATCCAGCCCCAGCATCGGACAGCCGCCACACTTTTTTGCTTTCAATCTGCACTCCATCGTATATCCTTCCGCCACTTGACAAAACAAAAAAAAATCACTATACTACAAATAGAAAAGGCACTGCGACAAGCGGTTAGCCCTGAAGGGTTTTAGCTATCTATTTGCATAGAAAACCGTCACCGGCCAGGGTGGCGGTTTTCGCTTTTCACCTTGATGGTAAATACCAGTCCAAAAATATGGAACGTCAAAGTAATCGGCATTGCTCTCACCTCCTTCCGGAAGTGTGGGCTCCCCGCCTGCCGTTATGTGCAGTACCTTTTCGCATTTGATTTTAACACATCTTTCGACCGAATGCAACGAAAAAGCTCCCGTAATGGGAGCTTTTTCGTTTTCCGTCACCCATAGGGATCGTACAGGTCATATTCTTCTGCCTCCTGATGCTGCTCCTCCAGCACCCGGATGGCCTGTTCCAGCTGGCTTTGAGAAGCGCCGCTCTCGCTGGCAAGGGCGCGGACCGCTTCGGGCAGGCTGCCGCCGAACAGGGTGTCCATCCGCTGGCGCATGGCCGCAACGCAGTAGGCCCGGCGGGTGACCGTGGGCAGATAGGTGTTCTGGCTCCCCGCCTTGCCGCCCTTGACCCAGCCCTTTTCCTCCAGACGGTACAAAAAGTTGAGCACCGTGGCCGGGGCCCAGCCGGTGGCGGTCAGCTTTTCGCTGATGTCCCGCCGGGTGGCCGGGGCGGGGCAGTCCCAGACCGCCAGCAGCACCTGCTCCTCGGCGGCAGAGAGTGGTTTTAGTCTGTCTGAAAGTCCGTACACCGGTTTCACCTCCGATTTTTTACTTTTACATTTGTCTTACCATGGTTTGATTATAGCATATTCCCCTCGATCAGGCAAGAGAGAAAAGCAAGGAGCCATGCGGTAAAACTGCTGTCTTTTACATTCGTCTTAAAAAATGTTCTTTGTCCGAGAACAGTTGTGTGTTTTGTGCGTTCAAGGCAGGCAGAGCAGTCCCATCTTTGTGCAAAGATGCTCTTGTTTTTGCACCCCCGGAACCGGTATACTACGGACAAATCAAGCGCACACCTGCCGCAGATGAGAGCGGCGGTATGGATAGGAAAGGGAGAGTTCCATATGGCACGAGTATACAACTTCAGCGCAGGCCCCAGCATGTTACCGGAAAAGGTGCTCCGTCAGGCACAGGCAGAGCTGCTGGAATACGGCGATTCCGGCCAGAGCGTGATGGAGATGAGCCACCGCAGCAAGTGGTTCGATGCCATCATCACTGAGACCGAAGCCACCCTGCGCCGGGTGATGAACATCCCTGACAACTACAAGGTCGGCTTCTTCCAGGGCGGTGCCACCCAGCAGTTTGCCATGGTACCCCTGAACTTTATGACCACAGGCAAGGCCGATTATCTGGTCACCGGCAATTTCTCGAACCTGGCTGCCAAGGAGGCCGCCAAGTTCGGCGAGGTGAAGATCGTTGCTTCCAGCAAGGACAAGAACTTCACCTACATCCCCGATGTCAACGACATCGACTACGACAAGGACGCAAGCTACATCCACATCTGCCAGAACAACACCATCTTCGGCACCCAGTACGTTGAGGTACCTCAGGTGGAGGGTGTGCCGCTGGTGGCGGACATGAGCTCGATGATCCTCTCCAAACCTGTGGACGTAAACAAGTATGGCTGCATCTACTTTGGCGTGCAGAAGAACGTAGCCCCCGCCGGCATGGCCATTGCCATTGTCCGGGACGACCTGCTGGGCCACGCCGCCGACACCGTGCCCACCATGATGAACTACACCACCCTGCTGGCCAAGGACAGCATGTACAACACGCCCCCCTGCTGGTGCATCTACATGACCGGTCTGGTGCTCAAGTATCTGGAAAATGACATCGGCGGTCTGAAAAACATGCAGAAGATCAACGAAGCCAAGGCCCAGATCCTGTACGATTATCTGGACGGTCAGGAGTTCTTCCACAACCCTGTGGAGCACCGCTACCGCAGCACGATGAATGTCACCTTTACCAGCCCCGACCCTGACATGGACAAGAAGTTCTGCGCCGAGGCCGCCGAAGCCGGTTTTGTCAACCTGAAGGGCCACCGTCTGGTGGGCGGTATGCGCGCTTCCATTTATAATGCAATGCCCACCGAAGGCGTAGAGAAGCTGGTGGACTTCATGGAGAAATTCCGCAAGGCAAATGCCTGATTTGTGTATAGGAGATAGGAAAGTATGTTTACGATCAAAACCCTGAACGCCATCAGCCCGGTGGGCCTGGCAAAGCTAAACAAGAACCTGTTTGATGTTTCGGTGGACACCGATGCCCCCGACGGCATTCTGGTGCGCAGCGCCGACCTGCTGAACACCACCTTCAACGACAACCTGCTGGCCATTGCTCGTGCCGGTGCCGGTGTGAACAACATCCCGCTGGATCGCTGCTCGGAGCAGGGCATCGTGGTGTTCAATACCCCTGGTGCCAACGCCAACGCCGTGGCTGAGCTGGTCATTGGGATGCTGATCGCAGGCAGCCGCAATGTGGCCGCCGCCGCCCAGTGGTGCCAGGGCCTGACCGGCGACCCCGCCATGGCCAAGACCGTGGAAAAGGGCAAGAAAAAGTTCGCGGGCAACGAGATCAAGGGCAAGACGCTGGGTGTCATCGGTCTGGGTGCCATCGGTTCCCGGGTGGCCAACTGCGCCATTGAGCTGGGCATGGAGGTCTACGGCTACGATCCCTACATCTCCATTGATGCCGCCTGGAACCTTTCCAGCCAGGTACACCACTGCGTGAACCTGAACGACATGCTCCCCCTGTGCGACTACATCACCATCCATGTTCCCTACCTGCCCACCACCAAGGATACCATCAACGCCCAGACCCTGGCCCTGTGCAAGGACGGCGTGAAGATCCTGAACTATGCCCGCGGTGAGCTGGTGAACACCGAAGCCCTGCTGGAGGCCATGGAGACGGGCAAGGTCTCCGGCTACATGACCGACTTCCCCACTGAGGCCATTCTGGGCAAGCCCGGCATCGTCTGCACCCCGCATCTGGGTGCTTCCACGCCGGAGGCCGAGGACAACTGTGCCGCAATGGCCGTGCAGGAGATCAGCGATTACCTCAAGAACGGCAACATCACCCACTCGGTGAACATGCCCGAGGTGCATCAGCCCCGTGCAGGCGGCAAGCGCATCTGCATCATCCACAAGAACGAGCCCGGCATGATCAGCCAGATCACCGCCCTGACCACCGAAGCGGGCCTGAACATTGAAAACATGGTGAACAAGAGCAAAAAGAACATGGCTTACACCATGCTGGACGCGACCGGTGCCGTGGACGGCAGGCTGGCTGAGAAGCTGGCCGCCATCCCTGCTGTCATCCGGGTGCGCATCCTGTAACACTGCCAACCCTTAGCTTTCCCCTCGCCCCATCTGTTCATGGGCGGGGGGATTTTTTGGTACAGCGTACTGTCGGGCCAGCGGGGTATTCCCCCGCAAGTGATACGGGGCATTCCATCCCCCGCCCAACTGCCTACGGCAGTCGGGTCCCACCCTCCGGACACTTGCTTGGGGAACACCCCGCCGTCCCTCCGGGGGAAGCCGTTGACACAAAAAATCCCCCCTGCCGTTATACAGCAGAGGGGAGAAAGAAGATCAGAGTGTTTACAGCTTCTTGCCGGTCAGGAGCTCATAAGCTTCCTCATACTTGGCAATGGTCTTGTCGATGACATCCTGAGGCAGATCGTAGTTGCTGTCGGGATTGGCCTTGAGCCAGTTGCGGACAAACTGCTTATCGAAAGAGGGCTGACCGTGGCCGGCCTCATAGCCCTCCAGCGGCCAGAAGCGGCTGGAATCGGGGGTGAGCATCTCATCGCCCAGCACCACGTTGCCGTTCTCATCCAGACCAAACTCGAACTTGGTGTCGGCAATGATGATGCCGCGGCTCAGGGCATACGCGGCGCACTTCTTGTACAGGGCAATGGTGTAGTCCCGCAGCTTGGTGGCGTAGTCCTCGCCGTGGCCGGGGAACTGCTTTTCCAGCACCTCAATGCTCTTTTCGTAGCTGATGTTCTCATCGTGGTCGCCGATCTCAGCCTTGGTGGAAGGAGTGTAGATGGGCTCGGGCAGCTGCTGGGATTCCTGCAGGCCCTCGGGCAGGCGGATGCCGCAGACGGTGCCGTTCTGCTGGTAGCTGGCCCAGCCGCTGCCGGTGATGTAGCCGCGCACGATGCACTCGATGGGCAGCATGGCCAGCTTGCGGCACTTCATGCTCCGGCCCTCAAAGGCAGGCGTGCGGAAGAACTCGGGCATATCGGCGGTATCCACGCTCAGCATGTGGTTGGGCAGAACATCCTTGGTGTAGTCGAACCAGAATCTGCTCATCTGGGTCAGCACCTTGCCCTTGTTGGTCACTTTATTTTTCAGGATCACATCAAATGCAGAGATACGATCGGTGGCAACCATAATGAGGCTGTCGCCATTGTCATAGATCTCGCGGACTTTGCCTTCCTTGATGGGCTTGAATTCAGTCATAGCAAACACTCCATTTTTCCTGATAGCTCTTTCATCAACGTCCTCGCCCGCTCCGGCATTGCAAAGCAACGAAGGGCAGGGTGAGCCGTTTTCCGTTTACCTATTCAGTCTATCACACTTACTGTCCGTTTGGAAGAAACAGATTCCAAGGAAAATCGCTCGCAATTTTCGATTTCTTCGTGAAAAGTGTCAAAAATCAGCAACATTTTTCGTCGAATTGACGGTTAAAGTCGTACTTTCCCGGTTGACAGCGGCTCAGAACATGGTATCATTGAAGTATCAGAATTCAACTGCATCAGGAGGTAAGACCTATGGGCAAATTCCCGAAAGACTTTTTGTGGGGCGGTGCCACTGCCGCCAACCAGTGCGAGGGCGCTTACAACGAGGGCGGGCGCGGCCTGTCCAGCGTGGATGTGGTGCCCTTTGGCCCCGACCGCTTCCCCGTGGCGCTGGGCCAGCTGAAGATGCTGGACTGCGATGCCGAGCACTTCTACCCCTCCCACGAAGCCATTGACATGTACCACCACTTCAAGGAGGACATCAAGCTCTTTGCCGAGATGGGCTTCCGCTGCTACCGCCTGTCCATTGCCTGGACCCGCATCCTGCCCAACGGCGATGACGCGCAGCCCAACGAAGAGGGCCTGCGCTTCTATGAGGAGCTCTTTGATGAGTGCCACAAGTACGGCATTGAGCCGCTGGTGACCCTGTGCCACTTTGATACCCCCATTGCCCTGATCAAAAAGTACGGCGGCTGGAAAGACCGCCGGATGGTGGATGCCTACGCCCACTACTGTGAGGTACTGTTCCAGCGCTTCCGGGGTAAGGTCAAGTACTGGCTGACCTTCAACGAGATCAACATGCTGCTCCACATGCCCTTTATGGGAGCCGGTCTGCTCTTTGCGCCCGGCGAGAACGTGCAGCAGGTCAAGTATCAGGCCGCTCACCACGAGCTTGTGGCCAGCGCAAAGGCCGTCAAGCTGGCCCATGCCATCATGCCCGATGCCATGGTGGGCTGTATGCTGGCCGCCGGTCAGTTCTACCCCCGCACCTGCGCCCCTGCCGATGTGCAGGCTGCTGCCGAGGCCGACCGTGACAACTACTTCTTCATTGATGTCCAGTCCCGCGGCGAATACCCTGTCTGGGCCAGAAAGCGGATGGAACGTGCAGGCATTGCCCTGCAGATGGAGCCGGGCGACGAGCAGCTGCTGAAAGAGGGCACTGTGGACTTCATCTCCTTCAGCTACTATTCCAGCCGCTGCACCACTGTGGACCCCGAACTGATGAACAAGGCCAACGGCAATGCCATCATGGATGCCGTCAAGAACCCCTATCTCAAGGCCAGCGACTGGGGCTGGGCCATCGACCCGGTGGGTCTGCGCATCACCATGAACAGCCTGTATGACCGCTACCAGAAACCGCTCTTCATCGTGGAGAACGGTCTGGGTGCGGTGGACAAGGTGGAAGCAGATGGTTCCATCCACGACACCTACCGCATCGACTACTTGCGGGCCCACATCGAGCAGATGGAAAAGGCCATCAACGAGGATGGCCTGCCCCTGCTGGGCTACACCACCTGGGGCCCCATCGACCTGGTCAGTGCTTCCACCGGCGAGATGAAGAAGCGGTACGGCTTCATCTATGTGGACAAGGACAACGAAGGCAAGGGCACGCTGGCCCGCAGCCGGAAGGACAGCTTCTACTGGTATAAAAAGGTCATTGCCTCCGACGGCGAAGATCTGGCCTGAGCCAACTGTGAGGAAAGGAATCATAGCACAAGATGACGACACCCCAAATCATTGCGCACCGCGGTGCATCCTATCTGGCCCCTGAGAACACGCTGGTCGCCTTCCGCAAGGCGATGGAGATCGGCGCAGACGGCGTGGAAATGGATGTACAGAAGACCTACGACAACGAGCTGGTCATCCACCACGACTATATGGTGGACATGCACACCGACATCTCCGGCCAGATCTACGACCTGACCATGGGCGAGCTGAAGACCCTGGATTTCGGCAGCTGGAAAGATGCCATCTACGCCAACGAGAGGATCGCCACGCTGCAGGAAGCGCTGGAGCTCTGCGCCGACATGGAGGGCACGCAGGTGCAGCTGGAACTGAAAAGCCCACTGCAGGACGACCCCGACTTTGTGCCCCGGGTGCTGGATGCGGTCCGCGCCGCCGGGCTCACTGACCGGCTCACCCTCATCTCCTTCCACCACTCCCAGCTGCGGCAGGCAAAGCAGCTGATGCCTGAGCTGAAGGTAGGCGCGCTGACCTACGGCGCTTTCCTCAGCATGGTGCTGCCTCCGCCGGTGGTGTGGAAGGATCTGGGCCTTGTGAACAGCATGGATGAGCCCTTCAGCGAGGAAAACTGCATCGACCTGCGGAACAATCTCATCTACCGCACTGTGGCCGACAAGGTGGATATGCTCCGTGCCAACTTCCCCGGCGAGACCGTGGAGCAGGTCATCGGCCATCTGGAGGAGCAGGCGGATGTAGCCACCTACATCAAAACGCTGGATTTCCCCGTGGACATCGTCAGCTGCGAGTACCACACCGCCTATTCCAACCCCGAGCTTGTGAACCAGCTCCACGCCATGGGTATCCAGGCCGCGTTCTGGACCGTGGACACCCAGGACGCAGTCCGTTCCCTGCTGCCCCTTGGCCCTGACTGCATCGTCACCAACCGGCCTGACCGCGTGCGGGAATGGGTGAATGCGGAAATGAGGAAATAAAAAGATCACAAAACGTCCCCGTGCAGGATATCAAAACTGCACGGGGACGTTTTCTATGTCAGCACTGCATTATCTGATGTCTGGCATCGTTATGACGGCGCTCTCTTTACGAGCACGCTCTGCGCAGAAAACGCCCAGATGCCCATTGATCGAATCTTTGATCGTTGTGCAGGAGATGGAAGGCTCCTCACCCTGAAGCACATGAACAAAGTCCTCCACCAGCCGCAGGTCGCCGCCGCCATGAGAGCCTGTCATGCCGCTCTTATCTCCACCGATCTTCAGGTCTACCACTTCCTCGTTCCAGCCCTTCTCGCTGGCGGTATCTATGGTGCGCACAGTGAAAACAGAATCGTCAAACACGCCCTTGATCTCACCCTTCGTACCAATGATGTGGATGTTGCGCTCCGGCTTCGCTGTGCCGCCGATCATGTTCAGGGTCGCAGTTGCACCATCTGCAAAATTCATCAGCACCGATTGATGATCCACCACCGTATGTTCACAATCCCACACACAGCGTCCATGGATATTGTCTGTCATCAGCGACTTGCGCTTGTCCTCCAGCGTCGGATTCTCAATATTCTCCAGGCAGTCCCATACATAGAACGCCCACCGATCCGGGTGATCCAGATAATGCTTTTTGGCAGAGTACAGACAAGTCTCCTCGCACTGGCAATCCACCAGGCAGCGCTTGCCTGCCCCTGCGGGCTTTTTGGCAGGATCAAACTGGAAGTCACTTCCAAAGCTTGCGATCTGTTTGGGCGAAACGCCGCTCTTCAGCCACATAATGAGATCCATGTCATGGCAGCACTTTGCCAGCAGCATCGGAGCCCCACATTTTTCCTCGTTGCCCCATTTGCCGCGCACAAAGGAGACGGCCAGATGATGGTAGCTGACATGTTCTGTGGCCTGAATATTGATAATGTCACCGATCTCCCCGCTCAGCAGTCTCTGCTTGATTGCGACATAGAAGGGCGCATACCGCAGAACGTGGCAGATCATCACCTTCCGCCCGGTCTCTTTTACCACCTTATATAAATAGTTCACTTCCTCCTCGCTGATCGCGAAGGGTTTTTCCAGCAGCATATCATATCCTGCACGCAGGAGCGGAACCGCAGTGGGCACATGCTGGCGGTCCATGGTTCCATTGATCACCGCATCTGCCAGCTTAGGCCTTTCTGCCAGCTCCTCAGCGTTCCTGAAGCGCATTTCCTCCCCGAAGCCATGCATCTCCGCAACCTTTTTCCTCCGGATCGGATCCGGATCTGCTACGCCCACGATCTTCAGCTCGTCCGGGTGTTCCAGCGCATACAGGCTGTACAGGATCGCCCGGTGGCCCGCGCCCACGATGATGGCTGTGATCTGCTTACTCATAGTTTCTCTCTTCCTTTCTTTTGAATGGATCTCCGATTCCAATTTTGTTTCCAGCATATCTTTTTGTGCCGGAATCGTCAAGGTGAAGGAGCATGACATTTCATCCCGCACCATGACAAAAGGAAGAAAAAATGCATCTTTGTGGACATTGTGCAACAATCACACTCAAAAATGAGAAAATCTTTTGTGCGTTTTGTATCAAAAAATGTTGCAATTTCAAAAAGAACATGATATGCTTCTGAGTAAGGAAAAACCACTGGTCGGCAGCGTACGAGCTGAACGGAGGTTATGGAAGCACGGGGATCTCCCCCGTCCCATTCCATAAATCAAGGAGGAAAAGATCTTATGAAAGAAAGAAAAATCAGCAGACGCGCCGTATGCAGCGCTATGGTCGCTTCTCTGGCATTGGGTGTTCTGGAAGGCTGTGGCAGCTCTTCCTCTACTACTTCTTCTGCTGCCGGTTCCGGAGCAGCTGCTTCCAACGAGCGTATCACTGTGCGCATCCTGAAATCCAAGGCCGCAAACGAGGTTGCTGCCGAGCAGATGGATGTCTGGAAGGTCCTGGGCGAAAAATTCAATATGGATTTTGAATTTGATAATCCCCCGCAGGACAACTACAACGAGCGCCTGAACCTTGTGATGATGGATGCTCAGCTGCCGGATATCATTATGGATATGCCCACCACCGAGGTGCTGAAATACGGCGAGTCCGGCGTGATCCTGTCCCTGAACGACTACATCGAGAACAACATGCCCAACCTGAAGAAGGAGATCGACAAGCGGGACGGTGTCGAAAAAGCACTGACTTACAGCGACGGCAATATTTATTATATGCCCATGCTGGATGAGAAGGTCTCCGGCAATATGCCCTACATCGTCCGCACCGACTGGCTGGAAAAGCTGGGCATTGAGAGCCCCGTGACCCTGGAGGACTGGGAGAACTACTGGCATCTGGTCAAGACCACCGACCTGAACGGCAACGGCACCAACGATGAGATCCCCTTCAGCTCCTACGATATGACCGGCCTGCGGAACTTCTGCACCGCATTCGGCTGCCTGGATGACTTCTACACCGACCCGGACGATGGCGGCAAGGTCCACTACGGTCCCATTGATCCCAAGTACAAAAAGGCCGTGACCTGGATGCACGATATGTACGAGAAGGGCTATATTGATCCCGAGATCATCACCATGGACTACGCTTCCTTCGTGCCGAAGCTGGCCCAGAACGCGGTGGCTTCCTTCTACGGCCCGCTGGGCGGTATGCTGGCTGCACAGAACGCCACCATGCCTGCCTCCTTCCCCGGCTTCCATGTTGAGGCCACCGTACCCCCCAAGGGCGATGCACAGATCCACTCCTATATTGATCAGGAGCCGCGTGCCATTGCAGCCGCCACCATCACCGCAAGCTGCAAGAACGTTGACCGCGTGGTCGCTCTGCTGGATTACATGTACAGCGACGAGGGCACCCGGCTGATCAACATGGGTATTGAGGGCACTCACTACACCATGCAGGACGGCAAGCCGATCTTCACCGATTATGTAATGAAGAACCCTGACGGCCTGTCTCCCAAAAACGCGATCGGCACCTTCACCTTTGCACAGAGCTCCGGCCCGTTCATTCTGAGCCAGGATGAGGTCACACAGCTGGATGATGAGTCTGTCAACCGCGCAAAGCAGGACTGCATCATTCCCTTCCTGGAAGAATCCAAGAAGTATGTGATCCCCGGCTCCACCTCCTTCTCCTCTGAGGATGATGCCGTCCGTCGTGCAGTAATGGCAGACGTGGATACTTACGTTGATGAGATGATCATCAAGTTTGTTTCCGGCCGTGAGCCGCTGTCCAACTGGGACACCTACGTTGAAAAGGTCAATGGCATGGGCATTGCAGAGGTCATCGATATCTACCAGAAGACTCTGAATGGCTGATGCCTCAGCAGGCACCTATTTTTTGATCCAGTAAAATAACGGCCGGGGCAGGAATACCCTGTTCCCGGCCTATTTTTTCCTGGGTTCTTCAGAACGAAAACAGGAGAATACCACCATGAAAACAGCCACCGCAGCAAAACCGATCACACTGCCAACAGCGAACCGCCTTGATCATGCCTACAAAAAGTTCTGGCGCAGCCGTTATCTGCTTTTGATGCTGCTGCCCGCCCTGATCTGGTATATCGTGTTCATGTACGCGCCCATGTACGGCGCGCAGATCGCCTTCCGTGATTTCTCTCCCGTACTGGGCATCACGGGCAGCAAGTGGGTCGGCTTCAAATATTTCATCCAGTTCTTTAAATCCGAGTATTTTGGCCGTCTGATCAAAAACACGCTTGGCATCAGCCTGTATTCCATTATTGTGGGCTTTCCCATTCCCATCATTCTGGCTCTGCTCATCAACGAAGTCCGCGGTAAATTCTTCAAACGCAGCGTACAGACCGTAGTGTACCTGCCCCATTTCATCTCCGCCGTGGTCGTTGTCAGTATTCTGAGCGCCCTGCTTTCTCCTTCCAGCGGCCTGATCAACCAGCTGATCACTTCCTTTGGCGGTACGCCGATCCATTTTATGGCCGAACCCAAGTACTTCAAGACGATCTATGTTCTTTCTGACATCTGGCAAAGCGCCGGCTACGGTTCCATTGTGTACATGGCGGCACTGACCGGCATTGACCCCTCTCTCTACGAGGCCGCCACCGTTGACGGTGCTTCCAAATGGGACAAGCTGATCCATATCACGCTGCCCGGCCTGCTGCCCACGATCATCATCATGCTGATCCTCCGCATGGGCTCTATTTTCTCAGTCGGCTATGAAAAGATCATGCTGATGTACAACCCTGCAACCTATGAGACTGCCGATGTGATCTCCACTTACGTTTACCGCCGTGCCTTTGAAAGCGGCGATTACAGCTTCTCTGCGGCTGTGGGCCTGTTCAATTCCGTGATCAATTTTACCATTATCGTGCTGTTCAACAAGTTCAGCAAAAAGATCAGTGAGGTGAGCCTGTGGTGATGAAAAAAAATATTGATGCGATGAATCACCCCACGAAAGTGAAGGAAAGCATCGGGGAACGGATCTATACCATTGTTGTGTATCTGCTGCTGATCCTGATCAGCGCAACCATCATTCTGCCGCTTCTGCACATCATCAGCGGCTCGTTCAGTGATCCCATGCAGCTGCTGACAGGCAATGTTTCCTTCTGGCCCAAAGGCTTTACGACCTCCATGTATGAGAAGGTTCTGAAGGATGCCAGCATCTGGACGGGTTATCTGAACACGATCCTGTATACCGTGCTGGGCACCCTGATCAGCGTGACCCTTACCGCCTGCGCCGCCTACCCCCTGTCCCGCAAGGATCTGTTCGGGCGCAATGTCTTTATCAGCCTTTTCATCTTTACCATGTTTTTCAACGGCGGCATGATCCCCACTTACCTGATCATTCAGAAGCTGGGTATGCTGAATAAGATCTGGGCGCTGGTGCTGCCTTCCGCCATCAGTACCTATAACATGATCATCATGCGCACGTTCTTTGAAAACACCATCCCGAATGAGCTGATCGAGGCCGCAGCCCTGGACGGCTGTAACGATATCACGACCTTCTTCCGCATTGTTCTTTCGCTCTCCGGTGCAGTGTTCGCCGTTATGGCGCTGTTCTACGGCGTTGCGCAGTGGAACAGCTGGTTCCCGGCATTGCTGTACATTCGGGATCGTTCTCTGTATCCTTTGCAGATGATCCTGCGTGAGGTCCTGATCCAGAGCGACATCGGCAACATGGCCGGTTCCACCGGTGATGTCGAGGTCATCGGCGATGGTCTGAAATATGCCACCATGGTGGTTTCCACCCTGCCGATCATGTGCCTGTATCCGTTCCTGCAGAAGTACTTTGTTGCCGGTGTCACCATTGGCGCAGTCAAGGGCTGATGGGAGGATATCACACCATGCAATCACATGACCTTTCCTTGCCTGCGTGGGGCCCCTACACCAAACGTTACAGCGGCATTTCCCATGTTCCTGCGGCCAACGACGGCGTTCGGTTTGACCTGTCCGTTTTTCCGGGAATGTATCGCCGCCGGGTCGATGTGCCCAATGTACGGTTTGAAAGCGGCTTTCACCCCTGGGCTGCGGCTCCGGACCTGAGCTGCTACACGCTCCGCCACGAGCTCCTGTGGAAGGATCAGCTGTATGCAGACATTTCTTTTGCTCCCTTGGGGGAGGATGCCCGGCTGATCCGTGCTGAACTCCACAACAATACAGATGCTCCGCAGAATCTGGTGCTCCATTACATGGCTTCGGCCTGGGATCCCGTTCCGTCCTACCGCGGTTTCTCCCTGCCGGGCTGTGAGGTGTCCCTGCCGGAAAACGCCGCCTTTGTCTGGGCCAAGGATTATGACACCCTGGATTTTTCCATCCACCGTCCCAACGAATGTCTGACCTGGGATGGTCTGCGCCGGGGCGAAGAAGCCGTTCCCGGCTTTGGTCAGGGATACGGCATTGGCATGGGGTTCGGCTGTTCCGAAGGCAAAGGACCTTTTGGGCAGGTCATGCCCAGCGGAAAAGGGGACACCGTTACCTTTACGCTTTCCCTTACCGCGCCCCTGCATACCTCCTGTCTCTGTGTACGGTATTGGAATCCGGCAGATGAGAGTTCCGAGTACGATGTCAATGGTCAGGACACGCTGCGGCTGCCGCCCTGTCAGAAGCCTTCTATTGCCATCCTGCCGCTGGATGCTTCTATTCCCGCCGGGAAATTCACTCTGACCCTGACTGCTGCCGGTGTTGGAGGGGCGAAGCTGGATTGTCTCGCTCTGTGCGAGCAAGCGGACGCAGGTGACTTTACCGTTACCCTGCGCGGAGATGGCTCCCGGCCTCAGGCTGAACCCGCCGCAGATGAGAACTATCTGACCCTGCAGTATCCCCACATTCAGGAGTGCTACGGGATCCTGTGGGATGATATCACCACCCATATTCGCACGATCGAAAACGATGAACTGGATATCTTTCTGCGTGACACCGTACACGACCATGTAAACGCCACGCTGCGCGGTAACGGAAAAGGGCATTACGTCAATCTCTTTATGGGGCCGATCCCCTTGGAGGCAGGACAGACAAAAGTGATCTATGGAGCGGTCTGTGCTGCGCCGGATGCTTCTGCCGCCGCGTTGCGCTGCCATGAGCTGCTGACGCAGCGCAGCGATTGGGAGCACTTATGGCAGCAGGCTTCTGCCTCCCTTGCAGCACCGCCCGCTTTACCGGCTGCCGAACCGCTTGCCTTGGGCCAACAGTTGATGAACGCAGTTCTCTGCACCAACGTTGTGTATCCGGTGTACACGCGGGGACAGTATATCCGCCACTACACTCCCGGACGCTGGTGGGACTGTGTCTACACATGGGATTCCGGATTCATTGGAATGGGTCTGGCTCAGACCAGCCTGCGCAATGCCTTTGACTGCCTGAACACCTACCTGATGCCCCCGGATTCTGTGGACGCTGCTTTTTTACACCATGGCTCCATGGTGCCAACGCAGTTTTATCTGTACGCCGAGCTGTTGAATCGCACCAGCAGCAGAGAACTTGCCGCCTACTGCTATCCACGCCTAAAGCTGTACTATCGCTTCTTCACCGGGCAGGAAGGCGGCTCCACTACCGCCAACCTGCACAGCGGCTTGCTGCGCCCCTGGGATTATTTCTATAATTCCGGTGGATGGGACGATTACCCCCCACAGCAGGAGGTCCATCGCCGCCGTTTGCAGGCCAGCTGCGCGCCCGTGGTCACAACTGCCCATGCGATACGCTGCGCCAAGATCCTGGCTTACACCGCCCGCCTGCTGGGCGAGACAACCGACGCAGATGCTTTTGATGCCGATGCGCTTCGCTTGGGGCGCTCCCTGCAGACTGCATGGGACGAGGAAAGCGGTTACTTCGGGTACCTCCTGCACGATCCTTCCGGTGATGCTGCGGATATTCTGCGCACCGAGCAGGGTCTGAACTACGACATGGGCCTGGATGGCGCTTCGCCGCTGTTTGCAGGTACCTGTACAGAACCGCAGAAGGAGCTTCTGTGGCAGAAGCTGCAGAGCCCGGAACACCTGTGGTGTGCCTGCGGCCTTTCCACCGTGGATCAGAGTGCGCCGTACTATCGGCGTGACGGCTACTGGAACGGCGCTGTATGGATGCCTTATCAGTGGATGTTCTTCAAATCTGCACTGGATGCGGGCCTTGCCGATTTTGCTTACCGCATTGCTGACACCGCTCTTACCCTGTGGCAGAACGAGTGTGCCGAAAGCTACTGTTGTTTTGAACACTTTATGATCGAGAGCCGCCGTGGTGCCGGCTGGCATCAGTTCAGCGGGCTTTCTTCTCCCATTGTACAGTGGTTTTCCGCTTACTACCGCCCCGGCACCCTCACGACCGGTTTTGATGCCTTTGTCCGGCATACGGATTGGGCACCGGACAACAGCGCCTTAAATGCCACACTGGATTTTACCGCAGCGGGCCGCAGCACGGTTCTGGCTGTTCTGCAGCCGGGCTTCAAAGCTGTTACAGCCTCTGTTCCCTGCACCGTGACCACACGCCACGATGGGCTGCTTGAGCTGACCTTTGCATTGGATGCTCCCTGCACTGTGACCATAAGCATCCATTCCTGAATCCACCTGTAAAAAGAAACGAACGATGTCTGTCCGAATGGGCTGACATCGTTCGTTTTTTCTGCGCTGAAATCAGTTATCTCCTTTGCGAACTGCAGAAGGCGAGAGCTGATACTTCCGCCGGAATGCCTTATAGAATGTATTCGCCGTGGAGAAGCCGCACTGTTCTGCAATATCCGTAATATTCAGATCTGTCGTTCTCAGCAGCTGCATCGCATGATCCAGACGCAATTCTTCCACATACTCTGTATAGCTCTTTCCGGTTTGCTCCTTCAGAAATTGCGAAAGATACTTTTTAGAGATCTTGAACTGCTCCGCCGTCATCGCCGCATTGATCTCCGGATTCTGGAAATTCTGTGCCAGCCAGTCCAGAATATTCTTTTGAAGCGCATCATTGTGGCTATGCTTCAAGAATTGCACATGATTGCAGATCTCCACACAGCAGTCCTGCAACCGGCTCAGCATCTGGCGGGCAGTCAGTTTAGAGTCATAACTGCACAGATAGGCGATATCCGGACAGCATACCCTTTCCGCCGTGTTCAGCAGAATGCCGCCTGCCGTGTAAAAATCCTGCTTAAAGTTTTCCGGGTCCAGATTATCCACCGAGAACAACTCACTCAGAAGCGAAACCGCTTCTTCCGTGCATCCGGAAAGCAGATACTCCCGAAGCCGCGCTGCATTGGTTGCATTGACCGTGGTACCGCGCTGCGCACTGCTGTTCCCCAAATAGCAGATCTTCTGTGTCGGATCCGCATAGGCCGCCACATTGCGGGCCTTCCAATAAATATCTGACAGTTGCTCCATTTTCTCAAAAGGATCGCTCAATATCAGGGGAGTTGTCAGATGCAGCGCATCATACAGCTGCTCTGTACGGAAACACATTTCCCGCAGTTCCTCTGCTTCATCCGTTTCCTGCGTCAGGATCACCAGGATCAGGTCATCTGCCGTTGCCTGTACATAAAATCTCTGCCCATAAATCTGACGGATCTGCTCTGACACCACCACAGTACGCAGCTCTTCTTTCAGTGAGCACTCGGCGTTTTCCTGAAGAGATGGGATCAGCAGCAGGAAGTTATAGGCTTTCAGCTGCACCGCATCCGTCAGCTGCTGAAGGGTTTCCTGACTCACAGACCCTGTGCGCAGCAAAATTTCCATTTTGCCATGTTCCAGCTCGCTGCGTGAATGCTCCAGTTCCTGTGCCAGTTTATGCTGACTGTTCACATTTCGGAGAAAGATCTCATTCAGCACTTTCCGTGATGCCAGATCCGATTCGTCCAGCGTATCCAGCATCGGACGCAGGCTGTTCATATCCTCCAGTGTCATGCAGACGCTGATCAATACACAGCCCAGAACGCCCACGATCAGATACAGCCAGATTGCACGCTGTACTGCCAACAGACCGGCTTCATAGAGCGACGGCGGCATTCCAATGACCGCCGTTGCATTCAGAGATGCCACATATCGCGTTGCCATCAGATAGCGCTTTCCCTGATAGGTCTCCCAACCCGTATCATCACTCGTCAGGGAAAGTGTCGATCCGTCATAGTTATTTCCCGCCAGGATCGTTCCGTCATCGGAAATCAGGCAAAAAAGGCCTTCCTCGCGCCATTGCTGCTGCGAAAGAAACATCGAAACGACATCTTTTTCCTTGATCAGTACCGTCATTGCGCCGCAGAGACGGCCCGCCGTGTTCACATAGGGCTGATATACTGTGACATACGAATTGCCATAGCTGGAATGCATCAGTTTGACAACATGAGCGGGCTTTATCGTCATTACGTCGATCTGATTCTGTGCATCCCATTCCTCCTGAGACACATCCTCATACTCAAGTGCTCCCGGGTAAAAATTGCTATGGCTTTCATACGTGCTCCGGTCATCCAATATGATGCCATTCCGCTCAAATGTAATATAGCTGTATGTGATCACAGAGGAATCGTAGGTCTTATCCTGTAACGATTTGCTGGCTCTCGTCAGTGTCTGATAATCTCCCAGAATACTGTTATCATAACTGCTGGCAAGCAGAGTATACTCCGTTTCGCTGAACAATTTGTTCGTTGTACTGCGGATGTTGCTCAGGCATCGCTCCAACTGGGTGGTGCCGATCGCCAGCTTTTCCATCGCGCTGGAGGACTGCGCTTGGATCGTCTGGCGGATCATCAGGCTATACAGAGGAACCACGACCAGGAAGAACCCAACCGGAATACAAAGATACCTTAAAAGTCTTCGGATCCAGTTTCTAACAAACAGTCTCTTACGCATCTGCAAAAGCTCACTCCAAGCAATGATGATTTCTATGGAACTGTTGGCTGCACCTGTAAGGCGTTTATGGAGCTGGTGTATGTTGCTCAGCTCCTCCCTCCGCAATTTCGCAGCATCTTTTTAATTATTTTACCACAGAAGGATTTTTTCCTCAACATTTTTATTGATTTGTAACAAAAATCCACTTTATCACCATGATTTTCAATGCTTGAAAATCTCTGTCAGATGGTCAATCACTTTGCTCCGCAAACCGTGTTGTCGTTCAAAGCCACCACCCGGGGCCTGATTGTCTGAGGGAACTCGAATCCCTGGCCATCTGATTAAAAGAGAGTAATTCTCAGGATAACTTCGTCTTTATATTCATCAAATTTACCGATAACGCGTTATTTTCATCTCATTCAGTTACAGACTACTCTGCATTGTTTCTGTGCATTGTCGCATTTTTGTCGCGCATTTTTACAATACTATAAATAGGACTTCATTTATTTCCCAGCTTACAGTTCCTTAGCAGATTTTTCTCGTAGGATATATAATAATTTTCAATTTCGATTGTGCTGTAATTAGACAGATCTCATATGGAAAGATTTCCATTGTCGCACAAAAAGTTACTGGCTCAGATGCTAAATTTCACCGGGCGTGATTTTGAGCCATGGTGTGGGAAATGTAGTCATTTCGTTCGATATAGAGCAATCCTATTCGTTCCGAGTTACATCAATTACCATTTATATAAGAAAACCGCGTGAACTGCCAGAGCTATAACTCTACGCTCCGACTGATCCACACGGCTCTAAAATATTTATTTCAGCTTTTCGAGAATCTCATCTGCCGTCATACCGGATGCCAGCAGCTTTTTCAGTACAGCTTCAGCTTCGGCTTTCTTTGCGGATTCAGCAGCCTTCGCTTCGGCACCCTTTTTCTTACTCTCCAGCTTCACCAGTTCTTTTCTTGTTCCAACTAAAGCCCAAGATTTTGTTCGTGCCCCTAAAGTGGCTCAAATATTCATTGATATTCACAGGGTCGGATTGGCCTATGTTTTTAAATATTCGCCTGTAAGTTCTTTCAGCCCGGTCATACAGTACCCAATTTCTGATACCGATTTGAATGACCGTTTTCATTACAATAAAAAATCTTCGATTTTTGTACCGATATGGATATAAGTTCCGGTCAACGATCAGCATTCACTCTCCACTGAAATCTTCCATCATTTCCTCATAAATCGAAAGGATACCTTCTTTCGCGGTTGGTTTCCACCCCAAACCGTGAATCGCTGCTGTATCCAAATCCATATACAGCGTTCCCAGATACTCCCTATTCTCCTGCACATCGTACTGCACACATAGCCCATATTTATCTGCAACCTTCTTTGCCATCTCCGCAACCGAGCAATACGTGTTTTTATCTGCAACATTATAAATTTTTCCTGCAGCACCATCGATCAAAATCGTCAGGATGGCAGTTGCTGCATCTTCTGTTGACAGATAGCTCCGGCTCGTCTCTCCGCGTGTTTTCAGTACGATTGGTTTCTTTTCTTTTATACAGCGTGCAAAATATCCGAATATTCGGTTATCGTTATAGCTAACGCCTTTTCCAAATGTCTGTGTCAATCGGGCAATCTTGCAGGGAACGCCATATTCTTCAGCATATGCAATGCACAAAGACTCCGAAGCAATCTTGCCGATGGGATAGCTATTTCTCAAATTCAAGGGGCTGAAAGCGCCTGCCTCGTTTTCTGTAACTTTATGACCTTTTGGAGGCTGTCCGTATACTTCCATGCTTGAAAGATAGACAAATCCTCCTACTTTTTTCTCCTTTGCCAGCTCCAGCAGCTTTATCGTTCCTTCCAATGCAGTTTTTAAGGTTTCGACTGCTCGATCAACAAATGACCTGCTTGCTGTCTGGCTTGCACCGTGGATAACATAGTGAATCTCCATTGGAAGCTGCGGAAGTTCTTCTACTGTCCCCAGCACCAAACTTACCTGCTGTGGCTCTGAAAGAGTTTCAAGTATCTTATTTCCACGCTCTTTATTTCGGACAAGCGCAATGATTTTCGCATTCAATCCCTTTTCATGATTCATCTGATCCAGCGTTCGTATAACGGCTGAACCGATCAATCCAGTTGCCCCCGTAATCAGGATCGTTTTATTTTTTAGCTTTTCCCAATTTATGCTTTTTAGCTGGTCACAGGTGTATGCTTCTTTATTCATTTATATTTTCTCCCTTGTAAGCTCTCACTGTTTTAACGCCCCTTTGTATATATGCGATGCCCCAGTCAAATTCTTTTCGCATGAAAATATAGGTGAGAATTGCAACCGCAAGCAAATATAAAATCATACCTACGGTTGCCTTGAATCTCCCCAAAAGCAGAAACAGAACAGGGATTGTCAGGAGATACGCCCACTGTCTGGATTCGATTTTAAGCGTAGGAAAATCCATTACGCTCAGCACGAACCAAACGCAGGCGGTCAGCATCGTACCTATGGCAAACGCTTCTTTACTTTTCATCAGCATATAGAGAACCGCATTGAACACTGCCCCGAGAAGGACAATAAAAGAAAGTTTTATAAAGTATACAGTCTGCCGCCTTTGTGCCTTATACAGGTTGATATAAATACTCTTTACCTGAATGAAAAAGAACTGACCGACAAACAGGTAAAAAATGACATCTGCTGCGGCAATATACTTGTTCAGATAGGTCTCCAGTATGAACTTGGCCGGGAAGGCCGCGGTTATCAGGAATGCACTGAATACCGACACCAGGTTTCGTACCTGTTTGATCTGTTGATTTGTTACGCTTCCGCAGAAATAGTTATACAGCGTGGTTGAAACCGGCGTGACCGCAAAATTGATGAAATTTTCGATGCTCACCGCAAAACTGTATTCAGCAAATGCGACAGTGTCCATTAAAAACTTGATGAACCACCGATCCATTCCGGTCAGGATGATAGAGCTGAAATTTCCGAGCATCAGCAAAATACCAGAACGGATATTCTCGGAAAAATATTTTACATCGAATACTACATATTCTTTGGCCTCTTGGCACATCGTTTTTGAAATGCGGTATTCCAGGGCAATCCAGATCAGAACATAGCATACAAAATATCCGTACAGATAGACCTGCATTTTATCTATGTGTAGAACGAAAAGAGACACCATATTGATGAGAAATAAAATAACGGTGCTTGCATTGATGGCTTTGCTGTAAGAATCAAAGTCTCCTATTGCCTGAAAGATGGTCTTATAGCCAACGAACATATTATACGGCAGGATAGACAGCGCAACCAATACCATTACCAAATCTCTCATAAAGAGTGCTACTACGGTGGCTGCGAAGCACATGATAAATTGAAAAATCCTGAGGGTAGACAGTTCCCGTTTGAAAACTCTCGTATCGATTTCGGTATAGCTTTTTCCGCCATACTTCAGATACATTCCATCCGCATATCCGAGATGCAAAATGCCGATATAGTTGATGTAGAACTGATAACTTTTTATTGCAGCGTAGGTTTCAGTTGAGAGATGCTTTGGCAGAACAAAGTTCGTTATCAACGTTACAACGAGATTTAAAACATTTACGATCAAAATTTTAATGATTCCGCTTTTAAGATTATTCTTCACTTTTGATTCACCGTTTTAAGATATGCAGCTTTCCTTTGAGCGTAAGTTTATACCGTGTTGCAAAATTATACCACAAGAACATTAGAATAATCTGGAGTACCGTTGTTAGCGAGATAAGCGAATGACTATATTGATCGATCGACATCAACACGATCCAATAGAACAGGTATCCATACAGCATGATCCAGTATGGGGTAGCTTTTGTGTCCCGCCACTTGATTTTTCCATAGTAAATCCATGCAAACAGCCACGCGACCAACACGGTAAACAGCAACATTCCGCCAAAACCAAAGTCATGCAGCGGACGGCGGAAAAATGTATATACATTTCCCCGCGAAAGCTCATCCAATCGGATCATATCAAGGTTGACATTTCGGACATCCAGATCAAAACCAAGCCTATTCAGGAAGTGGAGTACACCGATCAAAGTTTCCTCTCCAAATACCTTTGGCTTTGTAATATTACTTTTCAAATACAAATCGAACAGCTGGATACTTCCACCAACATAAAAGCCAATATAGCGAAGCAGCCTCTTGTTTGTCGCACGCCCCATCCAGGATAGTGAACTGTAAAAAAGCGGCATACCTATCAGCATGCATAGCACACCAACGACAACAACTTTTCCCGTCAGGACTTTATGCCATCCTACCTTGCGGTGCCACAGGATATACCACTCAATCAGAGCGGCAGAGGCAATCTGAAGGATATTTCCGCGACTGCCCTCCATAATATAAGAGAAAATATGTGCCAATACTAATATTATGTGGAATATATACGGTAACTTTTTCTTGTCTCCAGCGAACCAGTTATTCAATAGAATATAAAGTGAAACATATCCCATTGCGTGTACCAGCTTGATCATCTGGTTCAAAACCATACCAGTCAGTGCGACCTTGGAGTCACTTCTCTGTGTCAGGGAAGTAATGATCGTCCGGTATCGCCCGAATACTCCTACGCCGGTTGCCGTATAGCCGTATCCTGCAACGATACGGCAAATCTCCATATAAAACCACAGCAATACTAAAACATCAAAAATCACCGCAAAAATCAACAGGCTCTTTTGGATCACGACCGGATGCATTTCGGCCTGATCGGCTTTTCGCACCCTGCGGATCTTTTTATTCTGCATCCCGTGGAAAAGTGCTTCAGCCAGAATAAAGGTAACCATTCCAGCCACAAGAATGAGAACGGAATCCAAACTATAATCGATCTTCCAGTTTTTGATATTCATAATGGCAAAGAACGTACTGATAACGAACATTGCACACATGATCACAGAAGGAGCCATGATGTCCCGCCCACTCAAGCAATAAGAAAGCCCAAAAAGGATGATTCCAAATAGCAGCAGTAAATAAATCGCGTTCATTTTTTCCTCGCATTTTTACGCTGCGTATGAATACACCAGATGGAGAGCAGCAAAGTATTCCAGTCAAGTGCAAACAAAATATCCTGTATTGCGATTTTCGGTTTTTGGGGCAGTTCTTTCATCGCTTCCTTTAGAACGCCCTTACTCGGCAGTTCATCTGCCGCTTTTAACCTTTTCAACCATGCATTTTTTTCAGAGACAGTCAGTGGACAATCTGCGTGACACAAAGTTCTTGTCATAAGGGAAGCATACTTGCTCCGATGCTGCACTACAATCTTTGACGAAACACTGTATTTTGCAAGCCATTTGGATTCTGCGGCAAACACATTAACGATATCCGTCAGCCGTCCTTCATGATATTTTTCAGAAGTGCTTTGTTCCAACCTTGAATAATGGATAAAGAGGATCTGTGGGATGAAAACGATTTTTTCTATTTTCTGCAACAACTGAATATTAAATGTAAAGTCTTCCATGCCCGCACGAATACTTTCGTCGAACCGGACATGAAGGCTCTCGATCAGAGAATGTCTATATAAGCCATTCCATAAGACCCGAACTGTTTTATTCAGCAATTCATAATCATTTTGGACAAGCTCTTCCACACGGATTACCTGCTCTGGGACACATTCATCCGTATTTCGTGTCACGACTCCGGAATGGCTGTATTCCGATCGATAGGAAAACTTCACCAGTTCAGCATCTGCTTTTTCTGCCGCAGTAACGGCCAGCTCCAGATATTCCGGCTGATAAAGATCATCATGGTCGCAAAAGGCAATATATTTTCCTTTTGCCACCTGCAAAGCAGTATTCCGGGCTTTACAGATACCTCCATTTTTCTGATGAATCATTACGATTCGAGCATCCTGCTTTGCATACGCATCACAAATCTCACCACTCCCGTCGGTGGCTCCATCATCCACAATAACCAGCTCAAAATCACGATAGGTCTGGTTCAAGACACTCTTTATCGTGCTCTCCACATACAGATGTGCATTATAGACTGGCATGATAACGCTTACCATTGGCGTATGACTCATAAATCCTCTCCTGTTTTACAACCCCATGATCTGTGAATTTTCAATAGCATCGACCAATGCGCGGAAGGTGTAGAAATCGGAAGGGGTCGTTATCTTTATATTTTCTGGTTTTCCCTCTACTGTATAGAGTTTATAACCGTAATGTCTCATCAGGCACGCTGAATCGATAAAATCTTGCCGCTGTTCCTTTTGCGCCTGCTCATGTGCGTTCAAGAGCTGCCCTAACACAAAGCTCTGTGGGGCTTTTGCAACCTGACACCGGTTCCGCTCAAGGATCTCCCCAACCTCGTTTTCCTGCCCTTTCATTACAATCGTTTCAATGGCCGGCGATACCGTGATGGCCGTGCCGTGAAGTTTTGCACATGCAATATTCTGCGTGATTGTTTCTGCGTCGATGAGTGGGCGCACGCCGTCATGTACTAATACGATGCTGTCGGATGGATAAAGCTCGCTGGCTTTCGATATCCCATTATAAATGGATTCCTGTCCTGTTTTTCCGCCGGGAACGATTGCTGCGACTTTTGTCAACCGATATTGCTCGATCAACTTGCTGCAATGCTCTATCCATTCTGCAAGCACGACCAATACGATTCCATCGATTTCTTTATGTTGCTGAAACTGCTGCAATGTGTACACGAGGATAGGCTTTCCGTGCAATTCCAGAAATTGTTTCGGAAGCGCCTTTGTATTCATTCGCTGACCAGTTCCACCTGCAAATATTACTGCGATATTCATTTTTGACCTTTCTTTGTTTTTTACAATTTGAGTTCAAGCAGAAGATGCCGTTCGCGTTTTTCTGCCGGAGGGATTTCCATATAATTTTTGTATAACTTTTTCAAATAATTATCATAGTCCGCAGTAATAGCGAATTTGTATTTTTCGAAATCAGCTTCTATCGTGTTCATATATGCTTCTCGCAAATAAAGTTCTCCAAAATATCGCTTTCTCCCAGTAGGAATCGTAACATATCTGGTTGATTCATCTTTGTATGATTTATTCCAGTTATTTGCCAAATGCGTCCAGCCATCTAGTGACATCCAACTTAACAACCAGCCGATCCTTGCCTTGGTCTGAATAGTTTTTCGGACTTGATTGTTTCCAGCAAAGAGAAAAAGAATATGCGGGTAATCGCGATAAAATCTTCGACACGACACTAAACCGCTCAGCACAATACATCCATATCCATGAATCTTTCGCACGAAACGATTATCGGGCGCATTTTCGATTATAAATATGTCTACAAATGCGCCACACTCGTCACTTGTTACATCCTCATACTTTCTCACAACGGTGTTCTTCAAAAGAACCTTAGCCATCAAGGAGCCGTAATTCTCTGTCTGTTCTGGGGTATGAATCCAATATTTATCGCCGTATTCTCTAGGGAAAAGTTCTCTGAATATTTCATAATCTTTTCGAGGCATATTCAAATCCATGTCGTCATCCCAAGGAATAAATCCATGATGTCTTACCGCTCCCAAACAGCTTCCACCGCCCAAAAACACCTTTAACTGGTGCTTTTCGCAGAACGAAAAAATATCAACCGCAATTCCCAATACAACATGCTGAAGTTTTTTTATCTGAGATTCGTCAAGTTCGATCCAACCTTTAGATGCATCTGCGTCCATGGTTTTTAATAATTCAAATGTCGATAGGTTCATAATCGAATAAATTCCTCTAATTATACTTTCAGAAGGCTGTCCTTTAATCTCCAGAATGCCTTCAAACTTCTCTTCAAATCTTCCGGATCACGTAGGCCGCGTGCAAGGCGATGAGCAATGTACCACGGACGCATATAATATTTTTTTCTTGCATAGGCACAGAAATCCACTAACTCCTGAGCAGAAAGCTCCGGTGTATTAATGATGCAGTTCAGCGTACCGTCCTCGTGGATATATTCATCGTACTTACCATTGATGTATCCATTGCTCTTTGCCCAGTTGTACGCTCCTGTTCCCGGATAAGGAATCAGTGGGAAGAACTGTGCTGTATCTGTCTTGAAACGCATTGCAGCTGCCAGTGTTTCCCGCATCGTTTCATGAGTTTCACCTTGATTTCCTACCATGTAGCAAGCATGAATCATCAATCCCGCCTTACGAGCGTTTGCAATATATGCCTCGATTTGCTCGACTGTTGTGCCCTTGTGAATGTTTTTCAAAATCTGCTGATTAACGCTTTCAATACCTGGAATAATCAGATGGCAACCAGCCTTCTTCATCAAACACATGGTCTCATAATCCAGATTTACACGAGCATTACACAGCCAGCGAATTTTCTTATTGATGCCTTTCTGAATCATCATATTGCAGATTTCAGAAACGCGCTGCTTATTAATAGTAAAGGTATCATCCTCGAACACGATTTCTTTCACGTCCGGGAAGTTGTTTACGATATACTCGATTTCACCAATGACATTTTCCGGACTGCGCAGACGATAGTTATGGCCATGCAATGTCTGAGGATAAACACAGAAATTGCACTGTGCCGGGCATCCACGTCCAGTAAAAAGCTGAATCGATGGGAAAGCAGCTGCCGGGAAAACATAATCCGTCACACAGAGTCTGCGTTTGATAAATTCTGCTGCGTAGGGAATATCGTCCAAATCAGTAATATGCTCAGCATCAGGGTTATGGATTACTTCACCATTTTTGCGATATGTCAGCCCCCGAACAGCAACAAGATCTGTACCATCGCGAAGGGCGATAGCCGTATCGCGTACAATATAATCGTACTCATGGCGAGCCAAACCATCAATCAGTTCGCTGATGCCCATAGTTTCGTCCGGAGTTGCAGACGGATGAGTGCCGACAAGCATAGTAAATGCGTTTGGGTACATTTTTTTGATTGTACCAGCAAACTCTACATCGTTATAAATAGACGGTGTACTGGTATCAAACACAAATAGTTTTGCATCTGCCGCTTCCTTCTTCACAAGTTCAATTGTCTGCTCCTTGTTCATCTGCTTAGCAGGCGCATCAATGAAAGCCACATCGAAACCATTCTTTTCGGCAACACACGCAGCATAAATCAACCAAAGCGGATAGTACAAAACACCACTGTGTCCAATAGAAGGGCTTCTGGATTCGCGAGAAAACTTACCGTATTCAGCCTTAAATGGGGGGTTAATAAAACATACCTTCATTTTGATTCTCCTACTATTTTATTTCAGGTTCCTGTATTTCAGCAGACCTTTTGCCATATACCAGCACTCATAATAAATCGCTTCCATCGGATTTAACCCGATATACCGATAGGTATTCCAATTCATCTTCGCAGCTTTGACTTTGTTGCCCGATTTCGATGACTTTGCCAGCCGATAAATAAGCAACGGTTCATCTACGCCATAGGCCTTTCGTCCATCCTTTAGGATGCTGAGCCAAATTGCAAAGTCTTCATGCATTTTATCGCCTACCGCATAGTACTTTGCATATAGCTCTTTGCGGACAAGCGCAGAGGAATTGGATAAGACATTCTGTTTCAACAGCTGCCGGTAGGTAACTTCTGCAGGAGCAGCTAGATACCAGTCAATTGGTTTTCCATCCGCATCCATGAAAGCCGATCCGGTAAACAGCAGGTCTGCATTTGTTTTCTTTTGAAGCTTGATCTGCTTTTCCAGTTTCTCCTGTGCCCACGCATCATCGCTGTCAAGAATCGCAATCCATGAACCTTTCGCTTCTTCCAGTCCATGCTTGCGCGTATAGGACACACCGCTGTTCTTTACATTAGAGATAAGACGGACACGACTATCCTTGGCCGCAATACTTTTGACCAACTCTGCCGTTCTGTCTGTTGAGCAATCATTGACCACAAGAAGCTCAAAATTCGTGTACGTCTGGCTCAAGACTGAGTTAATTGCCTGCTCTATTGTTTTTTCAGCATTGTACGCTGCCATAATGATACTGATCAGACCAAAATCATTCTGCATCATTCTTCCGTCTCCTGCCCCATCGCCGTGGTCGCACCTTCTGCCACACCTTCCGTGCTCTCCGGCATAAACAAAATCTTCACCGTTGCCAGCATGATCTTCAAATCTTCAATCAGGCTTGGATGTGCAATGTACATCAGATCCATCTGCAGTTTATCGTAGGGGGTGGTGTTATACTTGCCATAAACCTGTGCATAACCGGTCAGGCCAGCCTTTGCCTGTAGACGCAGCGCAAACTCCGGCATTTCTTCGCAGTACTGGGCGGCGATCTCCGGACGCTCCGGGCGGGGGCCGACGATGGACAAGTCACCCTTAAGGATATTCAGCAACTGAGGAAGTTCATCCAAACGGCAGGCACGGATAATATGGCCCACCTTGGTAATACGGTCATCCTTATCGCCGGTGGAAAGGCGGGCCACGCCGTCTTTTTCTGCATCCACCCGCATGGAACGGAACTTGAGGATCTCGAACTGCTTGCCGTCTTTGGTCAGGCGAACCTGTTTATAGAATGCAGGGCCGCCGTCCGACTTGACTGCAATGGCCGTAATCAGGAAGAGTGGGCTGAGAACGATCAGCGCAATCAGGGAGATCACAATATCCATTGCCCGTTTCACAAACAGATACTCCGGGCTTGCCATATAGCGCCCCACCCGCAGAACCGGCAGATGGAACATGTGCATCGGCTGTGAACCGCTCATAATCACATCACCCACACGAGGGATCACAAACACATTGATGCCCTGTCCCACACAGTATTTCAGGATGATATTGCGCTCATGGCTGTGGACACCGCTGATGAACACGCTCTGCATTCCATCCAGCAGGCTCAGGTCGTTCAGGCATTCCTCAACGTTCAAAGTCATCTTGACATCGTATTTTTTTGAAAGGCCGTACTCATTGATGAGCTTTTCCAATCCATGCCGGACATCGTAGACCACTGCGGTGGACTGAGGCGAAAAGGTCCGGAAATACCAGCTATGGGCGCATTTTGCCCAAATTGAAGCCATCACGACCTGTCCGACAATCGCCGCAATACCCGGCAGAATATTGCAGAGCCGCCGGGACATCAGGCAGATCACGATATACAAAATGCCGTCTGTCGCCATTGCCGCCAGCACTTGCCCATAAATCAACTCCGAAATACGCTGCAAAGACATCCAGAACGCATCGTAGACTTTTCCCAGCAGGAAGAACAACACCGCAAACAGACCGATCATGGTCCAGTTGCCCCTCCAGCCAAACTTTGCATAGACCTGATATGAATAATACAGCTCCCAACAAAGTGCAAACGGAATTGTGATCATTACCAAATCGATGATTTTTACGATCTTCAACATCACATCATGCTGAAATTTTGACATAGTACCCCCATAACTCCTTCAATTGTTTTCTTTGGTTCTCATCAGCCTTTCTGATGTTGCCATGCGTCGAGCTTTTTCCACTGCATTTCAACAGCATCTAATAAAGCCATATAGTCCTCCTGCCGCAATCAAGGAGTCTCCTCCATTTGGATCATGGAAGATACCGCTTATTTTTGTTCTTATGTCAATTCTCACACTATTTTATCATAAATTTACCAGTACTTCAATAGAAATACCATGCGCTGCCACGGGTTGTCGGGATAAAAACCAGCATTTTCACGACATCTTCTCTAATTTCATCCAGCAAGTGCAAATTACGGTAATTCAGAACTGGTATGTCTATGCATAAGGGGTCAGGCAAGGGTCAATCAGAAGGATGCATTCAGATGGCAAAACGAGGAGAAAACATCCATAAGCGAAGGGACGGCCGCTGGGAGGGGCGTTATATTAAAGGGCGCATCGCCGAAGGAAAGCCCGTATGGGGGTACCTGTATGGGTATGCTTACGGAATAGTCAAAGACAATCTGATGAAATGAAAAGTCCTGTCCGGAGCCTTACACAATTATTGGGATGGTCTCTTTTGTCCCGGACTGGGGAGAACAAACAACTCTTCCTTTCAGCCAGAATAACCCCCGGCTCCAGATTTTTAACTACCCCCACCCCACTTCTGACTACCTCTGACTTCCGCCAAACAAAAAGGCCAGCATATCATACGCAAATCGTACAATACACTGGCCATTCCGGTTATTCCCTTATCCAGCTTTCTGCGTGAGCCACTTTTCCACTGTGTCCATGCTGAAGCCAATCGTTCTTGCAATCTGCTCTATCGTCAGACCCTGCTCATAGAGGTTCTTCGCCGTCATCTGAGCCTGTTCTTCCCGACCCTCTGCATAACCTTCTGCGCGGCCCTCTGCATAGCTTTCATCTCTCAGGTCTTCCATCACTTTACACATTTCGCTCACTCCCTTCGGATTTTCCTTCAGATACCGGGGCTTTTCGGCAAGGATCTCAAAATTCATATCATCGGCGCTGGTACAGTTGAAGTCGTGCATCAGCTTGCCAATGTCAGAGTCATCACGATATTCACCGTTTACATACAGGACTAAACCGGAATGTCCTACTCCATCCGCAGATGCCGCCACACCGCAGGACGACATTACATGATATTTAAAATAAGATGTTCAGATACTTTTCTGCTTCTGTGCGGATAATCTGCAAATCATCTTCATATCCCATGACTTTGCAAATGTAAAAAGCTTCCCGATAGCGTTCGACACTCTCCTCCTTTTTTCCAAGAAAGAAGTCGCATTCAGCTTCGATTTCCAAACACGAGTGAAGCACCTGATAATGTCCATATTTTATACATGCTTCTTTTCCGTATCTTGCCACCTTTGCGCCTTCCTCATACTTTTGCGACAAATCCAACGATCTGGCAAAATTATACAAAACCAAGGGAAGCATCCTGTTTGAAGTAACCGTTTCCGGAAGATGCCTTCTTATATATTGAAGCAGTCGATAGAAAATATCGGCTGCTTTTTCATTGTCACCGCTCAAAGAATACGCATTTCCAATTTGATTGACCAGTTTCATTTCATCCAATGTAAAGAGAAAGTCTTCAATTTTGTCCAGTTGAAAATCCGGTATGGTCATCCGAATGGCTTGCAACAACATTTGAATCCGCTCGTCATTTGAATATCTTTTATCCAATCCTCCCAAAAGGACTTTCGATCGAAGAATAAACTGTTGTGTGATTTGATCATCCGGCTTTGCAATTTTCTCAAGCCGACTTATTTTGTCAAAGCCCTCCTCAACGCACTTTAGCGCATTACAGGAAACAATTTCCTTCTTGAGTGCTTCTATTTCCAGTTCTTCCGGTGTTACCAACGCATAATATCGGTCATCCGGCAGACCAAGGCGCTGCAGAATCGCATTGATTCGATTTCGGCTGGGGGTCTGTTTTCCGTTTTCAAATCTGGACAATGTAACGGATTCACAAATGCCTGCACAGACCTGCTCCTGTGTCAACCCGAGATCCAAACGCCGCTGGCGGATATATTCCCCCAATTTGTAATTCTGCATTTAGCAACTCCCTCCAAACTTTAGTATTGCCATAATTGTAATATACTAGATTTTGTACATGTGTGCAAGCGTCTCTTGTGCAAACCTGTCGTCCCATGTAATTTTTTATTACACCAGACGATATGGTCAATTGAAATCTTTTGTGATAAAATATAGAAACAGCAGATGAAATGCATTCTAAGCTCTTTGACATACGCATGGAGGAAACAATGATACACTATCTGAAAAAGCAATGGAGGCTCAGTACCCTCACCTGCTTGTTTGCCATCATCGCCTATGGTGCTCAGGCTCTGATTCAGCTTGCCTTGATGAAGATTTTTGATGCCGTGGTATTGCTGGATCTGCGGAGTACTATCTTTTGGACGGCAGTTGATCTGACCTGCTGGGGAGGCTATTTTCTTTTTACTGCTTTACAGGAGCATTGTCAGGCCAAAACAATTCGCGCTTTGAACAATACAGTACGAGATGAGCTGTATCACTCCTTCCTGCGCAAGAGCCATACCGATTTTCATCAGTCCGACACCGGAGAATATCTCGCCCGGCTGACCAATGATATGAAGCAATTAGAACAGCTTGCGTGGATTCCCTTCTTCGGCTGTGTAGGCAGAATTGCGCAGATCGTGTTCAGCATTTTGGGACTTGCCTTTTTGCATTGGTCGCTGGTTGTTTTTTCCGTGATCACAGCAGTTGTCCTTTGGCTCTCCCCAAAACTGTTCCAGAAGAAGTTGGAACTACTGGGGCAAAGCTGCGGTGTGCAGCAGACTGCCGCCATCAACCATTTGAAGGACCTTCTGACAGGCTTTGACGTACTCCAGTTTTTTGGCAGAGGAAATCTCTTTCTCCAGCAGGGAAATAGAATCAGCGATGACATCGAAAAGCCCAGTTGCCAGCTGAGCTATGGTAAATCTCGCATGGAGGCGTTGATTGGCTTTATCAACGTCGCACTTCAGCTCGGCTCGCTTGTGCTGATTGCTGCGCTGACCAGCATGGGACTTGTCACCACAGGCACACTTGCCGGTGGTGTCAATCTGATCGGAGGCGTGGCAAACGGCTTTAACAGTTTGGCCGGTTTGCGTCTCTCCCTCTCAGCCAGCAAGCCCTACTTTTGCAAGCTGCCAACGGTCGATACTGATTCCAAATCGGAAGAGATTGCTCCTATGTCACCGCTGAAAGACTCCATTACGGTAGATAGAGTTTCTTTCTGCTATGATGAGAAAAAGCCCATCCTGAAAGATGCCTCCTTCCACTTTGAAAAGGGCAAAAAGTATGCCCTGACAGGACCCTCCGGCTGTGGAAAATCCACTCTGCTCAAGCTGCTTTTGGGCTGGCTGCCGGACTACAGCGGTACGATTTCGTTTGACGATGTGGACATTCACACCATTACACCCGCTCAGCTCCAGCAACAGATGAGTTACATTGAGCAGAATGTGTTCCTGTTCAATACTACGATTCGGGAGAACATCACACTGGGTGAAGATTTCTCGGAAGAGCAGCTGCATGCGGCCATTCAGGGCAGTGCCCTTGCCGCAGATTTGGCCGCCATGCCCGATGGCCTTGACACCGTTGTAGGTGAGGATGGCAGTAATCTTTCCGGCGGTCAGAAGCAGCGTGTCGCCATTGCCCGTGCCCTGATTCACAATCGCTCCATCCTGCTGGTGGACGAGGGCACCAGTGCGCTGGATCAGAAAAACGCCGACCTTGTGGAAAAGAGCCTGCTTACCAATCCCGACCTGACACTGATCCTCATCAGCCACCACCTGTCGGCAGCGCGCCGTGCGCAGTTCGACCGTGTGTATGAGCTGGCACCTGTAACGCAATGATCGCCCTGTAATTTCCCCTCAAATCATAAATACGCCCTGCATGCCGACCAGTGCCGGTGTGTGGGGCCTTTTGCAGTGAAACTGAAACGCTCCACAAGGCTGCTCATATCCTGACCACCAAGGACAACGCCTGCCGATTGCACGGACGACCCCTTCCTTGTGGAGAAGATGTGTGCCGAGTTGGAGGGCCGATGCGTAGTAGTTCAGCGTGGTGGAGGTCTGTGCGTGTCCAAGCCGCCCGGAGACCGTTGTGATCGGTACATGTGCCGCAATCAGGATGCTGGCATTCGAATGGCGAAGGCTGTGAAAGTTCACGTCCGGGAGATCGTGTGTTTCCAGAAACTTCGGGAACCAGGACGAGATGATATCCGGGTCCATCGGCTCTCCATTCCATTTCGTGAATAGCATATCATTGTCCACCACTTTGCCATTTTCCAGTGTGACCTTACGCACCCACGCTGAACCGATCCGGAATCTCTCCGCTTTCTGGTATCGCCGGTACTCCTGCAGCAGTTCCACGCAATCCGCTCCAATGCGCAGGCATCTCTTGCCTCGTCTGGTTTTCGGTGCGTTGAACACAAGGCCTATCCCGGGGATGGACTGGACCGTCCGCTTGATGGAAAGCGTTCCCTTCTCAAAGTCAATGTCCGACCAGCGAAGGGCACAGATCTCACCCCGCCGGGCACCAAGCAGCAAGGCCAGCTGAGTGATCACACTGTACTGCGGCGGTGCATCCGAGAGAGCATCCAGCAGCGTTGGAATCTCTTCCTCCGTCAGTACCCGAATGTCGATTTCCTCGGCTTTGGGATGTTCTGCACGGGAGCACGGATTTTCGTTGATCAACCCCCACTGAACCCCTTTCTTAAAGATGCTGGAAAGCATGGCCTGGTATCGGATGACGCTGTTGTTGTTCAGCTTCCCGTCCTTTTTGGTATGCTCTACAAACGCCTTTGAGAAGGTCAGCCCCACTGCAGCGGACACCTTTTCCGCCGTCTTTCGGCTGACACGCTTGCCTGCGTAGACCATCCGCATTGTGTCCTGACCGATCCCGGCCTGTTTCGCCAGTTCACCCCGGGTTCCACGTGGGAGCAGCTTCAGAAGGGCTTTCGTGGCAGTGTAGGTGCTGTCCCGGCGAACACCCTTCTCTTCCAGATTGTTGTAGAACGCCATCACGTGCGCCGGTTTGATCTTGGACACCTTGAGATGCCCGAGTCCGGCACTGATCCGGCCACGCATCCTTCTATAATCGTAGAGCGTCTTGGCCTTCAGCTGCTTGTTGGCGTATTCCTCAAACCAGCGGTCGATCAGGTCATCCAGCAGCATGTCTGAGTCCAGCACGAGGCCGTTCGTGACCTGCTGCGAATCCTCTCTGACCGGCTCTCCCTGTGCGAAGAACTGGGCCAGCGTGTCCATGTTGATCAACCACTTTCGGCTTGAGATGGCCGTGTAGCAGATCTTGCCCGTTCGACAGAGCTTGCGGACGTATTCGGGTGTCACGTTGAACCGTGCGGCGGCGTTTTTCACGCTGGCCATAGTGGGATAAGGGTTCAGAACAGTTTAGAGTCCCCTCAGCCCGCCAGATGCCCCCACGTCATTCATTTTTAATTAAATCCTCCGGCAGGTGCTCCGGTATGCGCACAAAGCCCCTTTGAAGCTGTCGCATTTCTGTCGCACTTTTCAAGCCCCGCCGGGCGGATATAACAAAAAGAAACCCACGATTCAAGCCGCATTTGAAACGGTGAATCGTGGGTTTTCTTTTGGTGCGCTCGAGGGAACTCGAATCCCTGGCCCTCTGATTAAAAGAGCCCACCGGGCTGAGCACTCTGATTTTGAAACTTTCGAGTTTGCGTTATTTTTGTGCAAAACATCGTGATTTTTCACGTTGTAATTTCTGCGCCCTTTGTCGTATTTTGCAAGTCAGAGTACCCCATTGCATCCCTTGAAACCGTGCAAAAAACAGTGCAGAAACCGTGCACTTACTCTTGGACAAATAAAAAATGATGATTTTTGATCCATGACTTGGTGGCGATTTGAGTGACCACAGAGGTAAATTTGATACACGGAAAGAAGAATGCCCACTCGTCTGAGGAGTTCTCAGGGGAGTGGGCAGTTCTGTATAATGGCGTTTTGTATATGTCACTTGCCACTTTTAGCATAGAGGTTTCCATTTTTTGAGATGAAGTTGCCACTTTTAGCGTAGAGGTTGCCACTTTTCTATGGCAAGTTTCCGCACTTTCCGCATTGCTTTCCACACTTTCCGTACCTCATAGGATATACTCACCTCGCTAAACTTTTGTATGGGGCATTGCTATTGAGGTGTAAATTGAATATAATCTTGAATGGAAAGCGGATGTCACTCCGCTGGTGTGGCTGACACCTAAAATCCGATCTGATGCAAGACGTAAGGGCTTGAGGTTGGCGGGCAATGATAAAACCCGAAAGAGATGCAGGACGTAAGGGCCTGAGGTTGGCGGACAACGATAAAATCAGTCGCGAGGGACATCGGACAGCACTACGGTGTTGTAGGTGTCCCTTTTATTTTGTTGCTGTCCAGTTCTCCGCTGAATAACCAAAAATACCCGCCCACCTCTGGAGCTGAATCTCCACGGTGAGCGGGCATTTTGCGTTTTCGTTCGATTCGAGTGAATCTATTCGGCTTGTGGTTATCGCTGAACCCACGGTTTGGCTCTACAACAGGCTGATGCCGAACCAGTCTATTGCTTCAATGCCACCGATAGCTGGTCAACGCCGCTATCCTCTAAAAGTATTATACACCGTTGATGTGGCATTGCAAGGAAAAAACGCGATACACGATAATATGCTCAATCGAAAGTCGATACTTTTGGGGAACGCAATATATCGAAAGCGATACTTTCTTCGTCAATGTCGATACTTTTTACAAAAATATAGCGAGTTCCCGCACTCCACGGGATATGCTTGCTCGCTAAACATAGTACGCAGGACATATCCAAACAATATAATCCTAATTATGATAATTCAGATTATATTATTTCTTGTAAACTGCATCTTCCTGAATCAGAATCAGGTCGGATTTCTCCGCTGCCATTTCCACCAGTCGATCTGTAAAACCACTTTTGGAAAATAGCCCGTACACGACCTCATATCCCTTAAATGCTGCTGCAAGCTCTTTTGACTGCCCCTTCTCCTGCAAAGCAGAGTAGACCGCCACATCCACAGGTTTCGCATGGTACTTGCACTCACCGAGGAACAGCCGTTTGTGCTGGTTGTCCACAGCCGCAACATCAATTTCCGTATCGCCCTCATTATCATTGCGCCAGTAAGAGCCAATGCGTGAGGGTGCAAAGTCGATTTGCCCCTTGCGGCACAGCTCCGCAAAGATGTTCCGGCAAATGCTCTCGTAAGCGAACGCCACGAACTTTTGCTTGAAATCTTTGCTCATCTCGTCCAGCACGATCTGCTGATTGTCCAGTTCCAACTCCCCCTTGAATGGGTACACATAGCGGAACCAGAAGCGGATGAAGTTGTCCGAGACATAATACAGGCTTTTCCGGGAACGCTCTGGATTCTTTTCGGTGATGGGAACGTTCTTGATAACAAAACCAAGGTCGATCAGTGTTTTAAGGTACGGCGTAATAGCCGAAGTGTCCTGTTCCATCGTCATGCCGATCTTGCTCAGCTTGTGGTTGCCGTCCGAAATCGCTTTTAGCACGGAAAAATAGTTGATGGGCATCTGCACTTCCTCGTTGAGCAGGAAATCAGGTTCTTCATACAAAAAGCCATTTTTCGACAGTACCACACGCCGAATCTGCTCCACCAGCGGCTCGTCCGTCTGGAAAAACTCCATATATTTCGGTACGCCGCCCGTGATGGCATACTGCTCCACAGCCTGCTCAAACGACAGATTCTGCGCCGCATACACATCTGTAAATTGCAGCGGCATCAGCCGAATCTGTGCCGTTCTGCGGCCATAGAGCGGGCTGTCGTATGCCAGAGCGTGTTTTTTCATCATGCTGATGAGGGAACCGCAGAGAACCAGCATCACGTTATGGTCTTTCAGCACTTCATCCCATGCGTTTTGCAAGATGGACGGGAAATCCGGATTCGTCTTGACCAGATACGGAAATTCATCAATGACAAGCACCTTTTTCTCGTCTGGGTGGTCACCTGCTACCACTTGGAATAAATCCAGCCAATCGGTGAATGTGACCTTGCTGATCATGGGATTCTTCGTGGTACGGGAAAGCACTCCGGCAAACCGCTTCATGCTCTGGGCTTCGCTCTCTGTGGTTGCCAGAAAGTAGAATGCGCGTTTATCCTTGATAAACTCTTTAATCAGCGTTGTTTTTCCAACGCGCCGCCTGCCGTAAATCACCACAAAACCGCTGCCGCGCTCTAATTCTGCATTCAGCGTTGCCAGTTCGGATGTTCTGCCGATGAAGTCCATACCGTTCACCTCTTGCTTAATATAATTTGAATTATGATAATATCGATTATATTATAGCCGTTCTGCACAAAACCGTCAATAGGACGAAACATCGAATTTTCAACATCAAATTCATACGATGTAGAAAACTCCGGGCTTCCCCCTTTTGCAGATTGAACCGATCCCGAAGAAACGGTATAATAATGGCATAACAAATTATTGTTTGTCGAGCTCATTTTCTCGACACGCAGGAGGAACATACATGGTAACCGGAGAACTGAAAAGCAAAATTGACAGCCTGTGGGAAATTTTCTAGACGGGCGGCCTGACGAATCCCTTGGATGTGATCGAGCAGATGACCTATCTGATGTTCATTCACGACCTCGATGAAAGCGACAACACCCACGCCAAAGAAGCTGCCATGCTGGGCCTGCCCCACAAGAGCATTTTTGCGGGAGAGGTACAGGTCGGGGAGCGCACTGTGGACGGTGCATAGCTCAAATGGAGCGTTTTCCACGATTTCCCGGCAGGTAAAATGTACTCCACCATGCAGGAGATGGTGTTCCCCTTCATCAAGAATCTGCACGGCGACAAGGACAGTGCCTACGCCAAGTACATGGGTGATGCCATTTTCAAAGTGCCCACGCCGCTGATGCTGGATAAAATCGTGACCGCCATGGACGGAATGTATGAGCAGATGGCAAAGGAATCAGCATCAGATATTGCTGGCGATGTTTATGAGTATCTGTTATCCAAGCTCGAAAATGCTGGTCGAAACGGTCAATTCCGTACTCCTCGTCAAATAATTAAAATGATGGTTGCGTTGGTAAAACCTCGCCCGGATGATGTGATTTGTGACCCGGCGTTTGGCTCAGCTGGTTTTCTTATTGCGGCTGCAACATATTTAAAAGAAAATTGCAAGCAGGAAGTGTTCTTTGACCGCAAAAACAAAGACCACTACATGAACCACATGTTCCACGGCTTCGATATGGACCGCACCATGCTGCGCATCGGTGCTATGAACATGATGCTCCACGGCGTGGACAACCCGTTCATCGAGTACCGCGACAGCCTGAGCGACCAGAACCCCGACAAGAACAAATACAGCCTGATTCTGGCAAATCCCCCGTTCAAGGGTAGTCTGGACTACGACATTGTTTCCACCGACCTGCTCAAGCTCTGCAAAACCAAAAAGACCGAGCTGCTGTTCCTCGCTCTGTTCCTGCGGATGCTGAAGGTCGGCGGACGCTGTGCCTACATCGTCCCGGATGGCGTTCTGTTCGGCTCTTCCACTGCACACAAGGCGATTCGCAGGGAGATCATCGAGAACAACCGTCTGGAAGCCGTAATTTCCATGCCCTCCGGCGTGTTCAAGCCCTATGCGGGCGTTTCTACTGCCATCCTGATTTTTACCAAGACAGGCCACGGTGGCACCGATAACGTCTGGTTCTACGATATGAAGGCCGATGGCTTCTCGCTGGACGACAAGCGCAGCCCGACCACGGAAAACGACATTCCCGATATTATCGCTCGCTTCCACAACTGGGAGGCTGAAGCCACCCGTGAGCGCACGGAACAGAGCTTCTTTGTTCCGAAAGAGGAGATCGCGGGCAACGACTATGATTTGTCCATCAACAAGTATAAAAAGACCGAGTATGTGCCGGTGGAGTATCCTTCCACACAGGAAATTATGGCACAGCTGCGTGATTTACAAAAGAAGATCGACGCAGAGATGGACGCTTTGGAAGAACTTTTGAAATGAAACAATTCTAATTTGTGGGAGAGAGCAATGAAGAAAAGGCTTGGAGATTATATTCAGGAATACTCTGTAAGAAACAAATCAGGCGAGGATATTCCTGTTTATAGTATAACGAACTCGCAGGGATTTTGCAGAGACTATTTTAGTAAAGAAGTTGCAAGTAAGGATAAAACTACTTATAAAATCGTGCCGAGAGGGTGTTTTGCATATAATCCGTCGAGAATCAATGTCGGATCAGTTGATTGGCAACGAGATGAGGAACGTGTCATTGTAAGCCCACTTTATAATGTCTTTTCGGTCTCTCCTGAAATCGACCAGCAATATTTATATTACTATCTTAAAAGCAGCGCAACATTGTACAGAATAAAAGAGGTTGCTACTGGCAGCGTCAGAGACAACCTCAGACTCTCGATGCTTTATGATTTCATGATTGAACTGCCAAGTTTAGATATCCAACGCCAAATAGTGTCAAATTTAGACTTATTGGCGTCTATAATTCGGCAGCGCAATCAGCAGCTCACCAAGCTGGACGAACTCATCAAAGCTCGATTTGTGGAGATGTTTGGAGATCCTCTAAATAACGAAAAGAATTGGAATACATTTACATTAGCTGAAATGTGTGATGGAATAGGCGATGGACTTCATGGAACGCCTGAATATGACGAGAGTGGAGAATACCCATTTATTAACGGAAACAATCTTATAGATGGAGCAATTCGGGTCAACGCTTTAACCAAAAGAGTGAATAAGGCAACCTATGAGAAGCACTATATCGAAATTTCACAGAATGCAATACTTCTTTCGATAAATGGAACTCTAGGAAAAATCGCCTTTTTCAATGGTGAACAGGTAATGCTTGGAAAAAGTGCTTGTTATTGTAATCTAAAGGTCGAAGTAAACAGAATCTTTGTTTACAACATTATGAAAACGGATGCTTTTGCAAGATATCTTGAAGATAATTCGACGAAAAGCACAATAAAAAATGTCGGATTAAAAGCGATACGTGAATATCGGTTAATTCTGCCTCCACTTTCCCTCCAAAAACAGTTCGCCGCGTTTGTAGAAGAAGTAGACAAATCAAAAGCTGACGTGCAGAAAGCCCTTGACCAGACGCAATTACTCTTTGACAGCCTGATGCAGCAGTATTTTAGGTAACTCCCCCAGTCGCCTTACGGCGACAGCCCCCTCAAAGAGGGAGCCTTAAAACGTGGAGGTCAGGCAAAAGCCTCCCTCCTTGAGGAAGGTGGCACAGCGCAAGCTGTGACGGAAGGAGTGATTTCCAAGATGTCCTTGCCCTATCAGAAAAAGCTGATTCCCCGCGCACAAGAGTTGAGAAAAAAGGCAACAAAACAGGAAAACCATCTATGGTATGACTTTCTACACAATTATCCCGTTCGATTTCAGCGGCAGAAAACGATTGATTCGTTCATCGTAGATTTTTACTGCCATGAAGCACGATTGGTTATAGAGCTAGATGGCTCCCAGCATTATGATGAGCAGGGATTGGCATACGATAAAGAACGGTCGGCAATTTTTGCAGAATACGGTGTAAAAGTCGTTCGTTTTTCCAATTTGGAAGTTGAGAAAAATTTTCAAGGTGTCTGTACGGCCATCGACCTAACCGTAAAAGCAAGAATGCAAGCCTTAATTTCCACTTGACGACAGAAAACCTCTTCAAAATCGGCAAAAAGCCGGTATATTTTATTGAACCATGTCGCCTTTTGTTCAAAATGTTGCATAACGATAAAATTCATGATATAATGATAAAAATCGAATTTATACAATATGAAAGGAGCCTTTACGATGAATCAATTTTGCAATCAGATGTTTAACCCAACTTATGTGAACCCGAATTACTATCAGTCGATTCAATCACAAGCAATGTGGCAGTACCAGCAGAATCAAGATGCACAAGTTCAAAAGGCTGTGAACGCAACACACGATTTGATTGAAGCAGCTCGTAATTTGGATTCAAAACATCAGCAACAAGCATTTTATGCTTGTTTAGCAGTATTGGCTTTTTAACTTAGGTGGAACAACTAAATCTCTATATAACTATATGAATTTTCTTTCTGATAATCTTCGGCAATTTTTGAATAAAACTTAGAGTTCAAATAAGTTGAGTGAGCATAAAATTTCACTGGGAGAGACGTAATCAATGGGTGAATTAAACATCAATGAAGTAAAGTTTATCAGAAATATAGTAAAAGAGAGTAAGCGAACAGCCAAAATGGAATCTTGTCCGATTTGCGGAAAAATACAAACGAGCTTTTGTAATTCACATTCAATTCCTCAATTTGTTCTGCAAAATATCGCATGTAATGGGATGTTGCTTCAACTGTATACTTTTTCTTCCAATATATGGATGCCTGTATCAGAATTGGAGGGTGGAGAAAGGGGTATCAAAAATTCGGGAACGTTCCAATTTATTTGTAGAGACTGTGACAGTAAATATTTTTCGGATTATGAAAATGCAATTCGTCTTTCAGAAAGACCTACAAATAAAATGATGGCTGAGATCGAAGTCAAGAATTTTTTGATGATGCTTTATAAGAGAAACTATGAGACTGTCCTTTGCAAAAAAGTTCATGAAATGTGGAATGGAGCGAATGTATCATATACACAAGCGGCACAAAAACATGATATCGTCAACTATTCAACAATGTTAAATAGAGCAAAGCGGATAATCGAAGGAAAAAGCTCAGAAGGATATAAAATCATTTTCTGGAAAAAGATTCCACATAAAGTACCGTTTGCATGTCAATCATCTATTGTGCCTTATAGGTCAATAAGTGGAGCAATTGTAAATGACGTTTACAATATAGAGAAATCCAATTTAGTAAAAGATTTGCACCTATATATTTTTCCATTAAGAGACTATACTGTAGTTGGACTTTTCTGTATTGAAACTACACAAAAGCGATACTCAACGTTCAAAAGAGAGTTTGAAAAATTGAATGCAACTGAAAAAGAACGATATTTATGCTATTTGGCTTTTGAGTATACCGAAAATATTTTTATGTCACCAGCTGTCAATAGTAGCGTTCTAAAAAATGAAACATTGAAAAAACTTGCATATGAAACAAATGGGATTCCAGCAATTGGAGTTCATACGCCAGAAATAGATTTTTATAATAGAATGATTTATAAAAAAGTGGACTGGGAAAAAGTTCCTAATCTATTGGACAAAAAATTTGCAATTCAATAATTAAGTTGTAAAAAGGAGCCCCCGCCATGACCAACTTTGACTTTCTGAAAGATGACCCGCAATTTTCCGGTTTTGCGGATGCCGCGATTGCTGCGGAGAGGATTCTTGCGGCCACCGCTGTGCTGGACTGCCGCCGTGCCATGGAATTTGCAGTCAAATGGATGTATTCGGTGGACAGCTCCCTCGTCAAGCCGTGGGATGATAAGCTCATCAGCCTGATGAGCACAGAAGAGTTTCACGACATTGTGGACGATGATTTGTGGCGGCGGATGGATTTTATTCGCAAGCGCGGCAATGATGCCGCCCACGGAAGCCGCAGCATCAGCCGGGAACAGGCGGAACTTTGCCTCGAAAACCTGTTTCTGTTCCTTGATTTCGTGGCGTACTGCTATGGAACAAGCTATCAGGAAAAGAAATTTGACGCTTCCCTGCTTACACAACAGCCTGCTGCACCCGTTGCACAGCCCGCTCTGCCGGATGTGGATTTGGATGCACTTATCAAAGAAAACGCTGAGCTCAAGGCGCAGCTGACCGCCCGCCGCGAAACGCAGCAGCCCACCTATGTACCCAAGCCGCTGGAACATTCGGAGTACAAGACCCGGAAACTGTATATCGACTCCATGCTCACCGATGCCGGGTGGGTCGAGGGCAAAAACTGGGTCAACGAGGTCCCTCTGCCCGGGATGCCCAACAAGAGCGGCACCGGCTATGCAGATTATGTCTTGTACGGCGATGATGGCCGTGCGCTGGCTGTGATCGAAGCAAAGCGCACCTGTAAGGATGTTGCGGTAGGCCGTCAGCAGGCAAAGCTGTATGCAGATATTCTCGAAAAGCAGTTTGGCCGCCGCCCGGTGGTATTCCTGACCAACGGTTTCGATACCCGCATTGTGGACAATATCTATCCCGAGCGCAAGGTCGCTTCCATTTACTCCAAGCGCGACCTTGAAAAATGGTTCAATCTGCAAGCAATGCGCACCAGCCTTGCCAATGTGGATGTAAACAAAAACATTGCCGGACGGTACTATCAGGAAGGTGCCATCAAGGCTGTTTGTGACAGCTTTGGCCGCAAGAACCGCCGCAAGGCTCTGCTTGTTATGGCAACAGGCTCCGGCAAGACCCGTACCGTCATTGCACTGGTGGATGTATTATTGCAGCATGGCTGGGTCAAAAACGTACTGTTTCTGGCTAACCGCAACAGCCTTGTGACCCAGGCAAAACGAAGCTTTGTCAACCTTCTACCGGAGCTTTCCGTGACGAATCTCTGCGAAGAAAAAGACAACTTTACGGCACACTGCGTGTTCTCGACCTATCAGACCATGATGAACTGCATTGATTCCATTCACGATGCAGAGGGCAAGTTGTTCACCTGTGGTCATTTCGATTTAATTATCTGCGATGAAGCACACCGCTCCATCTACAATAAATACCGCGACATCTTCCACTATTTTGATGCGCCGCTGGTTGGCCTGACCGCCACACCCAAGGATGAGATCGACAAAAACACCTACGAGATCTTTGACCTCGAAAACGGCGTGCCCACCTATGGTTATGAGCTGGCGCAGGCCGTCAAGGATGGCTTTCTGGTTGATTTCCTCTCGGTGGAAAGCGAAGTCAAGTTCATGAAGAAAGGCATCACCTACGATGAGCTTTCGGACGAAGAACGGGAAGCCTACGAAAACACCTTTGAGGATGAAAACGGCAACCTGCCGGCCAGCATTGATGCATCTGCTCTGAACAGCTGGCTGTTCAACAAGGACACCATTCGGCAGGTCTTGAATGTCGTTATGCAGAACGCCTTGAAAATCGACTACGGCAGCAAAATCGGAAAAACGATTATTTTTGCCAAGAGCCACGATCATGCAGAGGAAATCCTCAAAGTGTTCAATCAGGAATATCCTCACCTGAACGGCTACGCTAGGGTGATCGACAATCGGCTCAATTATGCGCAGAGTGCCATTGACGAATTTTCTGACCCGAAGAAATTGCCGCAGATTGCCATCTCGGTGGATATGCTGGACACCGGCATCGATGTGCCGGAGGTTCTGAATCTGGTCTTTTTCAAAAAGGTTCTGAGCAAGGCAAAATTCTGGCAGATGATCGGTCGTGGAACCCGCCTGTGTCCGGGGCTTCTGGATGGTGAGGATAAGAAGAAGTTTTACATTTTTGACTTCTGCGGAAATTTTGAGTTCTTCCGCATGAACAAAGGAAACGCTACCCCGAACATGATTGCCGTTCAGGGCGCGATTTTCGGTTTGCAGTTTGAAATCGCGTATAAATTGCAGGATATGCAGTTCCAAACGGAAGAACTGAAAGCGTTCCGGACTTCACTGGTGGAGCACATGGTCAGTCAGGTGCAGAAGCTGAATCGTGACAATTTTGCGGTCAAGCAACATTTGAAATATGTCGAGTTGTATGCGGACAAGAACAGTTACAATGCGCTGACCTATGCAGATACCTTGATTGCCCGGGAAGAACTTGCCCCCTTGATCGAGCCGGAACCGGATGACCCGAAAGCACTGCGTTTTGATGCGCTGCTGTACGGCATCGAATTGTCATACCTTGCTGGGAAGCCGTACACTCATGGCCGCAACGAGTTGCTGAAAAAAGCGAAAGCGGTTGCGAGCGTGTCCAATATTCCGGAGATTGATCAGAAACGCGCGTTGCTCGAAAAAATTATCCAGACCGACTATATCAAAACTGCCGATGTGAACGAGTTTGAGCACATCCGAAAAGAGTTGCGTGACCTGATCAAGTACATCCCCATCGAGCGGGTACGGTACACCACAGATTTCTCGGACGAAATTCTTTCGACAGAATGGAAAGAAGCCGAACTGGAAAACGATGATCTGAAAAATTACAAGGCAAAAGCGGAGTACTATGTACGGCAGCATCAGGATAATGCAGCCATCGCCAAGCTGAAAGGCAACATCCCGCTCACCGGCGAGGATGTCAGGGAGCTTGAAAAGATTCTTTGGAGCGAGGTCGGCACAAAAGAGGATTATGAAGCCGAATATGGCACAAAGCCTCTGGGCGAGTTCGTGCGGGAGATCGTTGGTCTTGATATGGCTGCGGCGAAAGCTGCATTTTCGCAATATCTGGATGGTGCTAACCTCGACAGCCGACAGATTTACTTTGTCAACCAGATTGTCGAGTACATCGTACACAATGGCACGATGAAGGACCTCTCTGTTTTGCAGGAACCACCTTTTACAGACCAGGGAAGCATCGTAGAGGTCTTTACAGATTTGAGCATCTGGCTTGGCATTCGCAAGACCATTGAACAGTTCAACGCCAATGCAATCGCAGCATAATAGAATACTTTCTAAAACGGTAAAGTGGATTTTATCTGCTTTGCCGTTTTTTCTTTACATCTGGACTCCAACATGTCTTTGTGCTATTCAGCGATTCCATCGCGCAGCCTGCGCCGGGACGGTGCAGATTTGAAAGGGTTTGGGATTTCCCAACAAGCATTTTGCAACGCAAAAATAGCAGATGTATATACGTCTGCCCTGCTTGCGGGTACAATGTCATCGATGAAACAAAAATAGTTTCATCAAAGACGGTTATATGGTTGTGCCGATTTCCAAAACATAGTAATATTGAAGTACTAACTGGGGCTGAAAGTGGCAAAACTGCTTGCTTGGTTTCCATTCAGGAATTACTAACAGCGTAGACCGTCCGTTCGCTTCGTATACCGTCAGCGTCACAAATGTGCTAAAATCTCTTGACAGCATATCACAAAATATGTTATCTTTTGTAAACATCCTTGAAAAGATATGACCTTTTCTGGGGACCGAACACAAACCGATTTTTCTCTGGAGGAAAGACCCATGAAACAGGAGATCATCCGCAAACTGAGCGCTGCCGTGGCCATGAGCCTCGTTGTTGGCGTCTCTCTGGCCGCCTGCGGCGGCGGCAGCAGCTCCACCGCCGCTGGTGTGACTAAGACCGGCTCTGCCGAAGGCTTTGGCGGTGCTGTCACCGCCACCCTGAACGTGGATGCCAACGGCACCGTTACCGACTGCAAGCTGGAAGGCGCACAGGAGACCGAGAGCATCGGCGGCGCTGCACTGGAAGAGCTGTCCAAGCAGGTCGTGGCCGCCAACGGCCCCGCAATCGACGGCGTTGCCGGTGCCACGGTGACCACCAAGGCCGTCCGGAAGGCCGTTGCCGCCGCACTGGGTGTGGAGCTGGCCGAAGAAGCCCCCGCCGACTCTGCTGCCGCAGCCCCCGCTGAGCCCGCCGCCATCGTCCCGGTGGAAGGCGGCATCCAGATCGGTCAGGCCTATGCTGCCGCCCACGGCACCAAGTGCTTCACCGAAGCGGTGGCTGTGGTGAAGGATGACGTCATCCTCGCCGCCTACCTCGACGATTTTCAGTTCACCAGCACCGATGCAGGCGTGACCGCCGTGCCCAACTCCGACTCCGACTTTGCCGCAGGCTACGCCGAGGGCAAGGTGCTGATGTCCAAGCGGGCCAACGCCGATTATTACAGCAAGATGATGGCTGAAAAGGGCGGCTCCACGGTCGCTCTGGATGCAAACTTCGACGCCATCCAGAACTTTGCCGTCGGCAAGACCATCTCCGAGCTGGAGGATGTGGCCGCCAAGGGTGCCGAGGCTGTGGACGCCGTCTCCGGCGCAACGCTGGTGGATACCGCCGGTTATCTCTCTGCCATCGTGGATGCCGCTAAAAACGCCCAGACCACGCAGGCCGTGGAGTTCAACGGCAGCTCCGAGGACCTGAAGCTGAACGTGGTCTATGGGGCTGCCCACGGCACCAAGTGCTTCACCTCCGGCGCTGTCGCTACCGCCGGGAACACCATCGTGCTGAGCTACATTGACGAGTTCCAGTTTGCCGGTTCGGACGCCGGGGTCGTCGGTGTGCCCAACTCCGACTCCGACTTCGGCGCAGGCTACGCCGAGGGCAAGGTGCTGATGTCCAAGCGAGTCAACGCCGATTACTACAGCAAGATGATGGCCGAAAAGGCTGGTTCCACCGTTTCGCTGGATGCCAACTACGACGCCATCCAGAATCACGTGAACGGCATGAGCATTGCCGACACCGAGGCTCTGAGCAAAGATGAAAAGGCTGTGGACGCCGTTTCCGGTGCCACGCTGGTGGATACTGCCGGCTACGTTGGTGTGCTGGTGGATGCCGCAAAGTAAGGCAAGAAAAATAACGTTCCTCTGAACACAGCAGCGCCCGCCGGGAGATCTCCC
>OHAP01000118.1_pt1 | contig 56455 bp, 47 predicted proteins | sample 1577171 | NCBI WGS metagenome assembly OHAP01 (sample SAMEA3541489, study PRJEB24748) | human gut metagenome | biome: human gut; feature: human-associated habitat; material: faeces | place: China | collected 2012 | reverse complement strand
GTCCATCCTAAAACTCTCCAGAATGTCTTGCCTATCTTTCCGCCAAGTCCAAGTATTGATGTTCTGAAAAACGGCGACATTGACCCCCGCCAGTTTGACACGCTGATTGACGCGATCATGGAGCAAGGCCCGGAAACCCACGCCATAGTGGACAATGGCGCGTCTTCCTTTCTCGCGCTCAACAGCTATATCAAGGAAAACAACATTATCGGCATTTTGGAAGAAGCCGGGCATTCCGTCTTTTTTCATTCGGTGATCACGGGCGGGCAAGCCATTGGGGATACGGTTCTCGGCCTGCGCTCCCTTGCACTCGGTTTTCCGGCAACGCCTATTGTTGTCTGGCTGAATCCCTATTTCGGGGAAATCGTCATGGACGGTCGGCCCTTTGAAGAGTTCAAGGTCTATCAGGAGTTTGCCGGGCAGTTTCACGCCATTATCACCATCCCCCAGGGCAACAAGGCCACCATCGGCAAAGACTTGGAAACCCTGTTCGCCAAGCGCCAGAGCTTTGAAACGGCGATCAACTCCGGCCAGTCCATAGTCGTGCGTTCCCGTCTGCAACGCTATCGGAACGAACTGGTGGAAGCCGTAAACAACGCGGCTATCGCGTAAGGGGGAGCCATGTCACAAGAACTTTCTCCTGACGATCCTACCCCTTTGGAAACAGAATTGGGCAACGCGCCGGGCGTGGGCCTCACGCTGGAGCAGATCCGTTCTGTGGTGTCCAAGGCCCATGACGTGATGCTGCCCAAGGACGATGCCACGTTGATGATCGCCACCATCCTCAATGCCTACCTGACGGAAGTGGACAAGCTCCATGCCCGGCATGAAAAGGGGCTGACCCGGCTCATGGCCGACAAAACGGACGAGTATGTTTCCGGCGTACAAGTGGCGGTGAACCAGCTTTCCGCAAGCCTTTCCTCGGCTTCGGTGGAAGGCATCCGTAAGGTCTTTGACGATCACGCGGCCCGGCTTTCAACCTTCAAAAGCAATGTGTACCTTGCCGCCGTCATTGTGGGCATGTCCGCGCTGCTCAATGTGGCGGTCTTCGTCCTGGGCGGGTTACGCTGATGCTGCGGGCCTGCGACGATCCCCGGCTTTTGGCCGGTCTGCGCCATTCCTGCGGGACTGTGTTCATGGACGCGCTGGAAAGCCCGGAAGTCATAGAAATCATGCTTAACCCGGACGGCTCCTTATGGATTGAAAAATACGGGCAAGACCATGAACGTGTCGGCACTATCCCGCCCGCTCAAAGTCGTTTGATACTCTCCCAGGTGGCAAGTGGCCTGAATCTGACGGTCAATGAGCGCAACCCCATTGTGGAAGGCGAGTTTCCGCTGGACGGCTCGCGCTTTGAAGGCACGTTCCCGCCCATTGTCGGCCCCGGCCCTTCGTTTTCGCTCCGCAAAAAGGCCAGTCGGGTGTTTACCCTGCAAGAATACTTGGCCTCCGGCTCCATCACGGCGCGGGTGATTGAAATCATCCATGACGCCGTGCTGCGGCGCTGGAATATCGTGGTGGTCGGGGGAACCTCCAGCGGCAAAACTACCTTCGTCAATGCGGTCATTGACGCGGTTTCCACGCTCACGCCCACGCACCGCCTGATCATCATAGAGGATACGGCGGAACTCCAGTCCAAAAGCCCCAACGCCGTGTTTTTCCGTACCTCGGTCATTGCGGATGTGGATATGCGGAAGCTGGCGAAGGTCAGTATGCGCTACGCCCCCAAGCGTATTCTGATTGGCGAAGTGCGGGACGCCGCCGCTCTGGAGCTTTTGAAGCTGTGGAATACGGGGCATCCGGGCGGGATTGGCACATTTCACGCGGACAGCGCGGAAGAAGCCCTTCCCCGGCTGGAAGAACTGGTAGAGGAGGCGGGCCTTGGCCCCAAGCAGAAATTGATTGGCCGGGCGGTTGATCTGGTGGTTTTTATGGAAAAGACCCCGGACAATCGGCGGCAAATATCCAACATTCTGCGCGTGGACGGCTTTGACCCGAAAACGGACACCTACACAACGGAGTATCTTTACAACGTAAAGGCGGAACAAAGTTCATGAGAACCGAACAGGCGCACGGCCCCGGCAGCCTTCGCTGCGGAAAGTGCAACAAACTTCTGGCAAAGGGCCACATTGAAGCTGGAGAAATCGAGCTTTTTTGTCCTCGCTGTAAAAGCAGAATCGTCCTGCGGGCTGTAGGCCCCAACCTCGCGCTGCCCCAATCGGGAAATGACGGCCTCTACGGAGATCGTCATGCGCGTAACCAGTCTTCTTCCCGCTCGTAAAGTCTCTTTCTCCCGCCTTGCCGCTTTCGGCATTCTGGCTGCCTGCCTTTGCTTCCCCGACATTGCCGCCGCATCGGGCGGCATCACGGAGTTTTCCAGCCCCCTGGAACGGGTGGTGAACACCATCACCGGCCCGGCTGGTAAATGGATTTCCATTGTGGCAATGGCGCTCTGCGGCGTCATCTTTATCATGAATAAAGATGACATAAGCGGCGGATTTAAATTACTTTTATCTGTTGTTTTCGGCATTTCCTTTATCGCCTTTGCGGCCAGCATCGTCAACAGTGTCTTTTCTTTTTCCGGGGCAATCATATGAGGTTGCTCCCCATTCACCAATCCTTGCATCGCCACGCCCATATCCTTGGCGCGGAAAGGGAACTGGTCATGACCAGCGCCCTGATCGCCTTGCTGGTGGGTGTGGGCGGGCTGACCGCTGTTTCCATCACCTCCGCAGTGGGTTTCTGGATCGTGGCCGTGTTTGCGCTCCGGCGCATGGCAAAGGCTGATCCGATTATGAGCCGGGTCTGGCTGCGGCATATCAAGCAACAGGAATTTTACCCGGCAAAGGCAAGCCGCTGGCGGATTGTAGGGGGTTTCAAGTGCTGAAGCTCAAAGACTACCGCTCCAGGGCCAAAGGGCTGCCGGACTTGCTCCCCTATGCCGCGCTGGTCGCGCCGGGCGTTATCCTCAATAAAGACGGTTCGTTTCTGGCTGCCTGGGAAATCCGGGGGCAGGATACCGCCAGTTCCACGCCGGACGAGCTGGCCTTTGTGTCCGCGCAGTTCAATAACGCGATCCGGCTGCTCGGCACGGGCTGGATGCTGCATGTGGATTCCATCCGCAGCAGTCACCGATCCTATCCCGCGCCGGAGAAAGGGCATTTCCCCGATCCGGTAACACAGCTCATTGACGATGAACGCCGGGCCTTTTTCAGCGCCTCGGATGGTAAAGGGCGCTGTTTCAGCACCAGCACCATTTTTTCCGTCACCTACAAGCCGAATTTTGGGGCGGCCCAATTATCTGCACGGACGGCGGAAAAGGTACAGGCGGGAACAGCGGCACGTCCCATGCTGGAAAAAGCCCTGGGCCAGTTTCAAAACACCTTGGAAGAACTGGAAGACGCCTTGTCCTCGGTTCTGTATATGCAACGGCTCTCGGAATATGAAACGTGTGCCGATGACGGCGAAGCCTACACGCAATCTGACCTTCTCTCCCATATCCAGCATTGTGTTTCCGGCGATCTGCACCCGCTGCGCGTACCGAAAAGAGCCATGTATCTGGATCACCTTCTCGCCAGCAATGATCTGGTGGGGGGCATCATTCCCCGCCTGGGCGGGAAGCATCTTGCGCTGATTTCCATTGACGGGCTGCCGCAAGAATCCTTCCCGGCCATGTTTGCGGATTTGGAATCTCTCCCTCTGGAGTATCGTTTCTCCACGCGCTTTATCTGCCTTGACCAGTACGATGCTACCAAGGAAATAGACTCCTATCGCAAGGGCTGGCGGCAACAGGTTTACAGGTTTCTTGACCAGTTCTTCAACAACCCCAACGCCCGCGCCAACCGTGACGCGCTACTCATGGCCGAAGATGCGGAAAACGCCCTGACCGAAGTGCAGGGCGGCTATGTGGGCGCGGGCTACCTGACTTCCAGCATTGTGCTGATGCACGAAAATCAGGAGCAGTTGCAGGATTGGGCGCGAGAGCTGCGCCGGAACATCCAAACGCTTGGCTTCGGCTGCCGGATTGAAAACATCAACGCCCTGGAAGCGTGGCTCGGAACGCATCCGGGCAACGGATACGCCAATCTGCGGCGGCCTATGGTCAACACCCTGAACCTGGCTGATCTTTTGCCCCTGGCTTCGGTCTGGACGGGTTCGCCCGTCTGCCCCTGTCCGTTCTATCCGCCCAACTCCCGCCCCTTGGCCGTGCTGACCACGGATAAATCCACGCCGTTCTGGTTCAATATCCATGTGGGCGACCTCGGCCACACCTTGATTTTCGGGCCGACCGGCGCGGGAAAATCCACCTTGCTGGCAACCCTGACCGCGCAGTTCCGCTGTTATGAAAATGCCCGCATCTATGCCTTTGACAAGGGTATGAGCATGTTTCCGCTCTGCTTGGGGGCTGGTGGGACGCATTACAACATCGGCAATTCCAATCAGCTTTCGTTCGCGCCGCTCCAGCGCATTGATTCCGAAGCGGAACGAGCTTGGGCGGAAGAATGGATAGCCTCGCTCATGGAGTTGCAGCACACCACGGTCATGCCCTCACACCGCAACGCCATTCACGCGGCCATGCTGGATTTGTCGGCACAGCCGGACAATCTGCGCTCCCTGACCAGCTTTTACCACATCGTGCAGGATAACCAGATTAAAGACGCCATCCAGCACTACACCGCCCAAGGGGCAATGGGGCGGCTGCTGGACGCGGACACGGACGATCTGACGCTCTCGCCGTTCATGGTCTTTGAAATTGAAGAGCTGATGAACCTGGGCGACAAGAATCTGATCCCGGTTCTGACCTATCTCTTTCACCGCATCGAAACCGCTTTGGACGGGACGCCGACCATCCTTGTGCTGGATGAAGCCTGGATCATGCTCGGCCACCCGGTTTTCCGGGCCAAGATACGCGAATGGCTGAAAGTCATGCGTAAGGCCAACTGCGCGGTGATACTTGCCACGCAAAGCCTTTCGGACGCCAAGAACTCCGGCATTCTGGACGTTCTGGCCGAATCCTGCCCTACAAAAATCTTCCTGCCCAACATCACCGCCGCACAGGAGGCGCAACGCGAACTCTATGTGGGCATGGGCCTTAATGAAACCCAGATCACCATTATCGCCCGCGCCACACCCAAGCGCGACTACTACATTGTCTCGCCCCTCGGCAGGCGGCAAGTGCAGCTTGCCCTTGGCCCCAAGACCCTGGCCTTTGTCGGTTCTTCCGACAAGGAAAGCATTGCCCGGATTCAGGCACTTGCTGCTGAACACGGTGTCAACGGCTGGCAAGCTGAATGGCTGCGGGAACGCGGCGCGGCATAACAAGGAGTTTTTATGAAAAAGTTGCTGTCCGTCTTGTCCCTCATGTGCGCCGTCATGTGCATGTTTGTCGTTCCCGCCCATGCCCTGACTGTCTCTTGCGTGAATTGCAGCAACAGTCTTTTGCAGGCGTTGGATCGCGCCACAAATATGGAGCAGCTTTCCACGCTCATCAGCGAATACCACGAATCCATAACCCAGACGGCCCAACAAATCCGCATGGTGCAGCAAAATATCGAGCAATACGCCAATATGCTGCAAAACACCGCCCAGCTTCCGGTCAATCTGGTGAACGAACTCAAGGGCAACCTGACCCGCCTTGCCAACCTCTCCGGCAACCTCAAGACGCTGCGCGGCGACATTGTGGGCCTGGGGCAAGTGTTCAACTCCCTGTTCCCTGAACAATCCCACTTTGGCGATCTGGCCGGGGCCAGCCCGGCACAGGTGGAAGCGGCCAACGCGAAATATCAGCAACAGTGGGACAAGTGGTCTGCAACCGTGGATCAGGCTTCCCAGGCCACGTTCCAACTCTCCGGGCATCAGCTTGACGATCTGCAAAAGGATGCCGGGCGTTTTCAGTCCTATCTGGACGAATTGCTTTCTTCTCCGGACGGCCAGCAAAAGGCGATCATGGCCGGGAACCAGCTCTCGGCCCTCCAGGTGCAGGAAGCGCGGCAGCTCCGTGAACTCATGGCCACACAGGTGCAATCGAACTTGGCCAGTCAGATGAAGGCCGAAAAAGAAAGCCAGATGTCACAGGAAGCGTGGCGGGAAACACTCAAGACGGACAGGATCGGCAAGGTTAAGGCCAAGCCCGATCCCTTTTAGGCGGCAACCATGAAAAAACATTTTCTGCTTCTGGCCGCTCTCTGCCTTCCGGCTCTGGCGCTCCTGCTCCTGCCGGAACTGGCCCATGCCGCTGACGAGGATTTTGTCTCCAAGCTGGTGCATGAGTTCTACAGCAAAACAAGTGCCTGGGAGCCGACGTTGAAGCGGTACACCCTGGTTGTGTTCCGCTGGCTGGTCATTCTGGAAGTGTGCTTTCTCGGCATCAAGGCTGCCCTCAACCGTGATCAGCTTGGCGACATTCTGAAACAGTTTGTCATGCTCCTGCTCATGGCCGGGTTCTTCATGGCCGTGATCACCTATTACAAGGAGTGGTCGTGGAATCTGATCAACGGCCTCGGCGCTATCGGCAAGGAACTGACCCCCGGCGGCTACTCTTCAGAGTCGCCCTTTCTGACCGGGATGCAGCTCGTCAAACTGGTGCTGGACAAGCTCTCTGTCTGGTCGCCGGGCAACTCCATTGCTCTGCTCATTGCCGCCCTGGTGATCATCATCTGCTTTGCCCTGATTTCCGCGCAAGTGGTGTTCATCAAGTGCGAAGCCATGATTGCTATGGCGGCGGCTGTGATTCTGGTGGGTTTCGGCGGCAGTTCCTTTCTCAAGGACTACGCCGTCAACGCTATCCGCTACGTTCTGGCCGTGGCCTTCAAACTCTTTGTCATGCAGCTCGTTCTTGGCGTGGGCATTGCCTTCATTGAAGGTTTTTCCACGTCCACGGCGAATTTGCAGGACATTTTTGTGGTCATTGGCGCGTCCGTGGTGCTTCTCGCCCTGGTCAAATCCCTGCCGGATGTGTGCGCGGGCATTATCAACGGTTCCCATGTTTCCAGCGGCGCGGCGCTTACGGCCTCGGCTGCGGCTGTGGGCGGCGCGGCCATTGGTGCAATGGTCGCCGGGAACAACACCGTTCAAAATGTGAGGGACGCGGCAAAGGTGGCGGGCATGGACGGGGCAAGCGGTTTCGGCAAAGCGGCGCATATGGCGAAATCGCTGTGGGGGGCACGGCAGGACGCCAAAACCTCCGGGGAAAAGGCCCTCAGTACCCGTACCCGCTCGGAAATGCAGGATCGGCTTGAACGGGCAAAAATGAATACCAATACATAAGGCGGCATATATGGCTTTTTTCAAATCCCAAGCGCAATCGCCCGTACTGCAAAAGGGGGGAAGCCCCTACCTGAACGGACGGGAAGAATGGCTTGAACGCTACGGCTCCTATATCAGCCGGTCGGCGCAGTGGCGCATGGCGGCGTTTCTGTGCCTGATGATCACGGTGGTTTCCATCACCGGCAACGTCATCCAGGCCAATCAGGTCAAGATCGTCCCTTACATCATTGAGGTGGATGCGCTCGGCAAGACAGGGGTTGTGGCACGGGCGGACACGGCCAGCGCAACGCCGAAACGGCTTATTCAGGCGGAAATTGCCAAGTGCATCAGCGATTGGCGCACGGTCACGGCGGACGTGGAACTCCAGCAAAAGATGATCGAGCGGCTTTCCTTCTTCATGGCCGGGAGCGCCAAGGGCGTTTTGCGCCAGTGGTACGAGGCCAATAATCCTTATGAAATCGCCAAGACCGGCAAGCTGGTGCATGTGGAAATCAAGGGGCTGCCGCTGCCGGTCAGTTCCGATTCCTACCGGGTGGAGTGGGTTGAAACTGTCCGCAGTCATGCGGGCGTTATGCTGGATTCCCATACCTATGAGGCCACGGTGACGATCCAGCTCAATCCTCCCACGGTAGACGCAGTTTTGCTCCGCAATCCCGGCGGCGTCTACATTACAGCGTTGTCGGCGGGCAAAGTCGTCGGCGCACAGCCCCCGTCCATCCAGAAAGAACAATGAGGTCTACTATGAAAAAGATACTATTGCTGACTCTCGCTCTTACGCTCTGCGCCAGCAGCGCCTTTGCGGCCCAAGAAATTCCCCCCGGCTATCCGCCAGCCATAGACGGTATTGGCGGCGCGGACGGCGGCAAAACTGTCCCGGAAATCGACTACATCAGCCCCACGGTTGTGCCACTCACGCCCAAGGAAAGAAAGGCTCTCAGCCTGTCCGACGATTGGGCGCGGCAAAACATTGACCCGGTGCTGTCCGGCGGCGGCAAGGTGGTTTACGTCCACGGGGCGAGCCTCCCCACGATTGTGGCAACGCCCATGCAGGTTTCGGACGTGGAACTGGAGGCCGGAGAGGTGGTCAATGAAATCGTGGTGGGCGATTCGGCCCGCTGGATGGTGGAATCCGGCTCGGCGGGTTCCGGCCCTGACGCCAAGGTGCATCTGTTCATCAAACCCGTGGACGCGGGGCTGGAAAGCTCCACGGTCATCACCACAAACCGCCGTGTGTATCATCTGCGCCTTGTGTCACAGCGCAAGGGCCATACGCCCTATGTCGGCTTTCTCTACGCCGATTCGCTGAACCGCCAGAGCGCGGCCCGGCAAGCCAAAGAAGCCAGGGAACAGACGTGGAACTCCACCACCATTGACGGCCAGCAAGCGGATTTATCCAAGCTCAATTTCAATTATGAGGTCAAGGGCAAAGCCGCCTGGAAGCCGGAGCGAGTCTATGATGACGGGCGGCAAACCTTCATCCGCTTGCCGGGAAAAACCGCGTCCGGGGAAATGCCCGTGCTGCTGGTTCGCAAAGGAAGCCGTGACGTGCTGGTCAATTACCGGGTGAAGGACACGGCCATGATCGTGGACGGCCTCTTTGAGCGGATCGCGCTCATTGTGGGCGTGGACGGCGATCAGGAAAAAGTGGAAGTCATCAGGGGGAAAAAGTGATGCGTACCCTCATCTTTCCTTTGTTGTTCATGATGTTGCTGGCTTCGGGCTGTGCGGGGCGTGGCGTTGTGGGTTCCTATTGCGGGCCACTGCCGGAAGGTGACGCGGTATCGGCCATTGCCGCTGATGCCGTGGATTGCCTGTCCTCCCTGTACCCTCCGGGGCATACCGGCCTTCACCTCGTTCCGGCCAAAAACGTGGAAAATGGCTTTGCACAAGTCTTTGAAAGCGGTTTGCGGGGCAAGGGCTTTACGCTGCATCCCGAAACCACGGCTGACGCTGTGGCCGTGGCCTACACGTTGGATGCGCTTTTCGAGAAAGGCGAAGAACGCGCATGGTATCTGCAACTTCGCCTTTTTGACCGCAAAACAGGCGGCACATCCATCGCACGGGCCTACACCGCCAGCGGTCAGCCGGAAGCCGGGCAAAGCCGCACGGAAACGGCGCTCAAGCGTTCCATACTGAAAAAAGCTGCGGACACCACCCGCAACGCTCTTTCCGAATAGGGGGCAATATGTCTGATACAAGCCCCAACAGTCTGGAACCGATAAAAACGGTCAACGCCGCCCGCATGAGCAAGTGGCCGCTCTATGTCGTGCTGCTGGCCGGGCTGTTCCTGCTCGGCATCCTGGTTTACAGCGTGAATTTTGCCCACAATCAGGAAGAGGAACAGGGCGGTACGCCCAAGGTGGATATCAAGGAAGAAGAAAAACCGCTGCTGATGGGTGAAGGGCGCGGCCTTGCCCTGGCTCCCCCTGCCGGTTCGCCCGCCGTCATGCAGCCGGATAGACCTGGGCAAAACGGCGCAAGCCGGGAACCGCTGATTGTGGTGCAATCCGACAAAGGCCAGTCCGACAACTACCGGCAGGAATTGGAAAACCTCCGGCGCATGAAGGCGCAAGCCCACCTGACCGCGCTTTCGGCTCCCCTTGGCGTGAAAAAGGCCAGCCAGTCCAATGCGGGGCCGGTTTCCTATACGGATTCCGGTTCTGCCGCTGGTAAATCTTCCATGTCTATACCCGCCGACTCGTATGGTGTTCGGGAAAGTTCCTATGACCCGGCTGCGGACAAGGATAAAGAGGCGTTCTTTGACCGGGCCGGAAAGGATACAAGCTGGATTTCGCCGTATTCCCGAATGGTCGGGCAACCGTTTGAACTCAAAACAGGCGCGGTGATTCCCGGCGTCATGGTGACGGGCATCAATTCCGACCTGCCCGGCAACATCATTGCCCAAGTGTCGCAAAACGTCTTTGACTCGGCCACGGGTAACCACCTGCTGCTGCCGCAAGGGGCAAAACTCTTCGGCGTGTACGATTCCCGCGTGATCTACGGGCAGGAGCGGGTTCTGGTGGCCTGGAACCGCGTGGTGTTTCCTGACGGCTCGGCCATTACCCTTGGAGCCATGCCCGGTTCAGATATGGCGGGCAATGCCGGATACACGGATGAAGTGAATAACCACTATTTCCGCATATTCGGTTCCGCCGTGCTCATGAGCCTGATGTCCGGCGGCATGGCCTACACAATGGATTCACTGGATAACAGCAATTCCGAAAGCGACAAACCTACCCTCCAGAACGAAATGGGTTCGGCCCTGGCCGCGCAACTTGGACAGGCCACGCTTCAACTCCTGCAAAAGAATCTGAACATCAAGCCCACGCTGGAAATCCGGCCCGGCTACCAGTTCAACGTCATTGTGACCAAGGATTTGGTTTTTCAGAAACCGTACAAACCCCAGCGGTAAAGAGAGGGTTAGAGATGTTGCGCCACGGCTTTGGACAAAGTTTGAGCAACCCAATTGTTAAGGCTCACTCCGTCACGGGCGGCTTCCAAGGCTATGCGCTGATGCACCTTGGGGGAGAGACGCACATTGAAACGCCCGGAATAAGGCTTTTCTGGCGTCTTTCTCTCTTCGGCACAAAACTCCAGATAATCCTCAACAGAATCCGTAAGAGCCTGTTTCAACTCGTCAATGGAACGCCCCTGAAAGGTAATTATATCAGTGAGGTTCATAACCTGACCGTGAAAAATATCGGCTTCCGGGTCGTACTCAAAACGCCCGTGATAGTCTTTATAGGTAAGTACGCTCATGGTTTTACTCCTGCATTTTCAAGAAATTCCCTGACAGATTTGACCGCTCCTTTGTCAGTGGTGGGTTGTGGATGGGGGGCGGTGGAACGTCGCCAAAACACCATTCAGCTTTATGCGAACCCGTGAACCGTTCCCTTCCCTAACTACCGCGCCACACGCCACAAACAGGCTTTCAATGTCAGCCCAAGTGATGGATGCGTTCACCGGGTCGGCAAATATGGCTGATAGCGTTTTGCGGTGTTTGTTGTTCATGGAAAAATAGTACTGCTTTTTAGTGACAAGTCAAGTGCCATAACCACTCCTGCGAGCCTCGCGCCCCGACTTCGCGCCGCCCCGTTCTGAGCGGGCGGCCTCTACAAGAGAACGTCATGGCTGCGAAAAAGGTTCAATACGGTTTGGGGGAAGAAGTCCCTAAAACGCCGCTGCGTTGGCTGTATCTGCCGTTCATGCTGCTGCTCGGTCTTGGCAGCATGGCTCTGGCAACACAGCGCATAGCGGCGTTTTTTGAGTATCAGGCCGCGCTCGGCCAGCCCTGGGGCATTGCCTTCGGCCTTCCCTGGTATGCCCCGTGGTCGGTCTTTGTCTGGCAAGAGCGGTTCGGGGCAAGCGATACCTACGGTTTTATTGATCAGGCCATTGCCCATAGCCAGGCTCTTTTCCTGCTCCCGCAATTCGTCATCATTGGCGTATGGCTTTGCTTTCAAAAGAAATTGCGCTCCAACGCCAATCTGCACGGATCGGCGCGGTGGGCGGAAGAGCGCGAAATCCGCACAATGGGCTACTTTGACGGCAAGGGCGTCTATGTGGGCGGCTGGCTGAAAAAATATGCCGGGGCCGCGCTCCTGCTGCAAAAGCTCAAATCCCGGCCCGAAGCAACACAGCTCTACCTTCGGCACAACGGCCCGGAACACATCATGGTCTTTGCGCCTACCCGTTCGGGCAAGGGCGTGGGCCTGATTCTGCCTACACTTCTGGCCTGGGAAGGCTCCAGCATCGTCCTTGATATTAAGGGGGAGAATTGGGCGCTCACGGCGGGCTGGCGCAAATCGCAAGATCAGGTTGTCTTGCGCTTCGATCCTTCCGATCCCTCCGGGGCGTCCGCTCGTTTCAATCCCCTGGAAGAAATCCGCCTTGCTACGCTGCTGGCGATACCGGACGTGCAGAACATGGCCGCCATGCTGGTTGACCCCACGGGCAAGGGGCTTGAAGACCATTGGAGCAAGGCCGCCTTTGCCATGCTCGGCGGGGCGATTCTGCATTGCTGCATCATGACCCGCCACGCGCAAAAGCGCACGGCAACCCTCTATGATCTCTCCTGCATGTTGGCCGACGAAAGCCGCACCATTCAAGACCTGTTCAAAGAAATGGTGGAGACGCCACACAGGGATTTACTCAAGGGCATTTTCCCTGACGGCGAAGGTGGAGCCGAAGCCCATACCTTTATCGCCAGTTCCGCCAGAGAGATGTTAAACAAGGCCGAGAATGAGGCCAGCGGCGTGGTTTCCACGGCACTGACCAATCTGGCGCTGTACCGTGATCCGGTGGTGGCCCTGAACACCGCATCCTGTGATTTCCGCATCCATGATCTGATGAACCATGACAGGCCCGTGAATCTGTATCTGGTCATATCCCCTGCGGACATTGACCGGATGCGGCCCCTCCTGCGGCTCATGGTGGATATGATTGTACGCCGTATCTGCGCCAAGATGGAATTTGCGGACGGCGGGAGTGTGGCCGGGTACAAGCATCGCCTTTTGCTCCTGTTGGACGAGTTCACGTCCTTGGGCAAGCTCCCGATCATGGAGAAGGCGTTGGCCTACATCGCCGGATACGGCGGCAAGGTCTACATCATTGTTCAGGACATTACCCAACTGAACGCCGTGTATGGCAAGGATAACGCGCTCATGGCGAACTGCCATGTTCGCATTGCCTACGCCCCCAACACCATTGAAACGGCCAAAACCCTTTCCGACATGACCGGCAAAACCACTGTCGTGGAAGAAAAGGTTTCTCTTTCCGGCTCCAGAACCGGGCATATGAAAAACGCTTCGGTGAACGTGACTGAAACGGCCCGGCCTCTACTCACGCCTGATGAATGTATGAGGCTCCCCGGCCCGGAGAAGGATTCTCAAGGCAAGGTGATAAAACCCGGCGATATGCTGATTTTCACCGCCGGGCAGTCGCCTATCTACGGTCGGCAAATTCTCTATTTCTTCGATCCGGTTTTTTCGGCCCGCGCAAAAATCCCGGTTCCCGGCCTGACGCCCCAATATCAAAGCGGCATAACGGATTCCATTTATGCGCCGCGTCCTGCGGCGTGGTACGCCGCAACGGCAGAGCCAGCCGCAACCCCCGAAAAGAAAGAGGCTTCCAGTGAACAGTATTTCGTTGCGTAATTCGGCGCGGCGGGCGCTGTTCGCCGTGATCTGGTTGGCTCTGGCCCTTGCCTTGGTCTTTAGTGGGGGCTTTCGCTTCAACCCCACGCCGTCTCTCCCCAAAGGTGTTTACCGTCTTGCTCCGGGCGCTCCAGAAAAAGGCGACTTAGTGAGTTTTTGTCTGGAAGGCGAGTTCGCGGAACTGGCCCTGGAGCGCGGCTATCTGGAACCTGGTTCCTGCCCCTCCGGGCTGCGGCCTCTGCTCAAACGTCTGGCCGGGCTTCCGGGCGACTTCGTTGATCCGTCCGCATTCCCGATCCGCTCCGTGGACAGCCAGGGACGGCCCATGCCTTCTGCTCTGGTGTCCAGCATCATCCCTTCCGGCATGGCGTTGGTGCTGGCCGATCATCCCGGCAGTTTCGACAGCCGCTATTTCGGGTTCGTTCCGCTGGAAAACCTCCAACGGGTCGAGCCAATTTGGTTATGGCCCGGCAATTAAAAAGGCCAGCACACTTTGATACATGCTGGCCCTGAAAAAAAGGATCTCTATGCTCGCTCTTTTAAGCACCCCTAGGAGAGATAGTCATGCTGTCAGTAGTGATTGTTTGTGTCTGCCAAGTTGTATGCTCAACAGACATACCAGTTGCCAACAGGCCTACGAAGAGCAGGCCCGTAAAGAATTTAACAGTCTTCTTCATGTGACCCTCCCATCGGGCATTAAAGGTGAATTTCCAAAACGATTCCCTAACCGCTGTTTCAACAATCCTTTCTCTCACTATGCTGGGGGTACTCATCCAGGGATGCTGAAAAGAACGAGTCTAAAACAATAAATAAGCATGATTCTATAAAAAGCAAGAGAGTTAAACCATTTTATTAAAGGAAATTGACCATGCAAGACAAAGAATATTTACGCGCTGCGGCAAAGGCTATCGCGCAACAGATTGAAGGCGATTCCGTGATTTTTGGCGTCCCGCTTGATCCTGATGTTGCGGACTATCTGGGGGCATTCCCCGAAGAGGCCATTACCCTGGCTGACATGGTGGAAGACGGCCTTCTGACTGTCACCAATTCCGGCGAGGTGGTCTATGTCGGCTAAAACCCAAAAACCGCAAAAGGAAAAGCGCCCGCCGTTCCATGAAGAGTTTGCCAGCAAAATCATTGAACGTCTCCAGCAAGGCACAGCCCCGTGGCAAGTTCCCTGGACGCCAGGGAAAGCCTCCCTGGTTCCTCACAATCCCGCCTCCGGCACTGTGTACCGGGGCATGAACCGGGTGCATCTGGCGCTTTCCGGCTACGACGACCCGCGCTGGATGACGCTGAAACAGGCCAATGACCACGGCTACAGTATTCTGCCCGGCAGCAAGGCCACGCCGGTGGTCTATTTTCAGTTCACCGAAGAAAAGGACAAGCTGGATAAAGAGGGCAAGCCCGTCCTTGATGCGGAAGGCAAGCCGGAAAAGGAAAAGGTGGAGCTGGACAAACCCATTGTCCGTTTCGCCCACGTCTTCAACGCTGAACAGGTTGACGGCATTCCGCCGCTCCAGCTCACGGATAAAGCCTATGAATGGGAACCCATTGAAAAGGCTGAACACATCCTTGCCGCCTCCGGCGCGGCCATAAAGCACGATCAAAGCAACCGGGCCTTTTATCGGCGTATGGAAGACGCCATTCATCTGCCGCCCAAGGAAAACTTTGACGCGCCGGACAAATACTACGCCACGGCCTTGCACGAATTGGGGCATTGGACGGGTGAGGAAAACCGCCTGAACCGCGAATTTGGCCCCTTTGGTTCGGAAAAGTATGCGCGGGAAGAACTCCGCGCCGAAATCGCGTCATGGATGCTCGGACAGGAAATCGGCATCGGCCACGATCCCGGTCAACATGCCGCCTATGTGCAGTCATGGATTCAAGCCCTGAAAGAAGACCCCTATGAAATTGTGCGGGCCTGCCGGGACGCGGAAAAAATCAAGGAATACGTCTTTGACCTGGAGCGAAAAAAGGAGCTTCAACAGGGAGGCCCGGAACAGGTTGTGCAGCCGGAAAAGGCCGCGCAACGTGAAAAATCCTTTGAAAAAGGTGAGCAAATAGCCGCTATGGGCGTTCCTGCGAATCTGGCTCCGGAGAAAACTTTTCTCGCTGTTCCGTACCGGGAAAAAGAGCGGGCCAAGAAGTTCGGTGCGAAGTGGGACAAGGAAAACAAGCTCTGGTTTGCGCCGGAAGGAACCGACCTCACGCCGCTGGCGAGATGGGTTCCAGAAAAGACGCCGGAAAAAGCCCTCGCGCCGGAACCGTTTTTGCCCCCACAGGAAGAATTTGCCACTGCCCTGGAACAAGCCGGGCTGGATTTGCGCGGCAAAGCGCCGATCATGGACGGGCAGATACATCGTGTGCCGCTCATCGGCAGGAACGGCGGCGACCTTGACGGCGCATACTGCGGCTATCTTGATGAACGGCCTGCCGGCTGGATGCAAAATTTCAGTGCCGGCGAAAAAACGACCTGGGTTGCCACGGGTCACACTCTGAGCAAGGAACAGGTGGAGGCCCAACGTATCGAAATTGCCAAAAAGCAGGAAGAACGCCAGCGGCTTGTTCTGGAGCGCCAGCAAAGAGCGGCGCGGGACGCGCATACGGAATGGATCGCCTATGATTGGGCCACAAACGAGAATCCCTATTTGCAGTCCAAGGGGGTTCAGCCCTTCGGGGTGCGTGAGGATGTGGACGGCAACCTGCTTGTGCCGGTGATGACGGTGGATAAGGAGTTGCGCGGTCTACAAACCATTTCGCCGGAAGGCGAAAAGCGTTTCATGTACGGGATGGAAAAAAACGGCAATTTCCACATGATTGCTGAACCCGGCAAAGACCTCTCGCAAGGGGAAATCATTCTGGCCGAAGGCTACGCCACGGGTGCAACCCTGCACATGGCAACGGAAAAGCCCGTGGCCGTGGCCTTTGACGCGGGCAATCTGGAGCCTGTAGCCAAAAAGCTGCGGGAAAAGTTCCCCAACGCCGCAATCACCATCTGCGCGGACAATGACCACCAGCACACCCGGCGCACACCGGAAGGAGTTGAACCTTGGAACAAGGGGGTGGAGCTGGCTCAGAAAGCCGCTCAAGAGGTCGGCGGTAAGGTCGTGGTTCCACTGTTCACCGATGAAGAAAAGGCCAGGGGGCTGACCGATTTCAACGATCTGCACCAATCCCGTGGGCTGGATGAGGTGAAGCGGCAAGTGGGCCTTGTTCTGCATAAGGATGTGGAAAAGGAAAAAGACCAAGTGCGGAGAAATGGACGAGAGTTTACTTTACAAGTCACATAACTGTGGTTTGATATTTATTTGACTTTTAAAACTTGAATAGTTATTTTGTGGGAATGGTGTATTTTATTGTCAACCATTTTTCCTATTTAGGAGGCATTATGGCGGCTATGATTGACACATATCCTGCTTATCTAAGCTTTAGAAAAGAATTTAGCCGTGGAATTTTGCATCTTGAATCTTGTAACCTTATTAATATCAAGTGCCAAGTGCAATGGGGCACAGAGGCGGTTAAATCTGTTGGCAGTCAGTTTGCCTAACGCGGAAGGGTATAGCGCCATTTTCATAACTCCTTGTCTTAAAAGGAAATCTATGAAAAAGGCCGCAACAGCCCTTCGCTGTGTTGTCAACAAAAATCAACACGTTGCGCGATATTTTTTATTTGGATTTGCCCTGCAAATTCTTAACCGGACAATACTGATAAAGGGTGTTGAAAAGTATTCTCGTCCAATAGGTTTGCAGCTTGCCGCAAGCTGGACCAGCCGTTTTTTTTCGTTTACTTACCGATTATCGCTCATTGGCGCCGATGCTCATCCGATATTTTTTGGATTTTCAAGCCCGCTTTGGGGCAGTCCCATTCTGTTTTGGTGAACAGGGCGTAAAGTTCGGCAATGATCGGAAATCAGCCGATTAAACATATATCTATTTATATCAATATGTTGAAAACTATGCTGCTTTTTTCATCTCCCAGGGCAATGTCTGCTGCGGGTTGGGTTCTGAGATCTTTCTGCGAAAGCCAGCCATTTTAATCAGCAATACGGCCAAGCTGCTGATGGTGCATCGAGCCTGGGTGGCCTGTTGGCTACGGACTCGAACTGTCTCCATACCGGTTTGATGCTTCAGGAGGTTGAAGGGACGTTCGCAATTCTTGCGGAGGTCCTGAGCTTTCTGCACATGCTCGGCGCTGCCGGGCATCCGTCTTCAACACCCATGTGGCGCATCGGTACCTCGCAGCCACCATGACAAAAGATTGATCCCGTCCGGGTGTCGACATGTTCCGGAAGGCGTACTTTGGAAGATGGCGGGGTGACCACTCGAACACCGGTCTCCTGAAACAAGGCATCATCCTTGTCGTGGTAGGCCTCATCGGCGGTTATCAGTTTCAGTTCTATGCCCATGGCCTGGCCCAGTTTGACCAGAAACGGCAGGAAATGGTTGTCATGGTGGTTGGCCGGTGCCAACAGTGACGCCAAGGGGTAACTGCGACCGGTTGTGGCATCAATGGCGGTCAGCGTATGCAGACGGTATCCGATTACATAGGGTGACTTGTTTCGTTTGTTGCGACGCTTGCCGCAATCACAATCCATATCGCCGTAGATGCGGATTTTCTTGCCGTTGATTTTCAGCGTCGTCAACGGGTGCTTGCAGTCGGTGGCCAGTTCCGTGGAATCAACGGCATGGAGCGATGCCTCGCCCAACAACCCTGATTTGTTGAAATGATAGAGCATGTAGACCAACAGGTTGACCTGTTGGGTAAAGGTGAGTGAACGGCGGAATTGGCACAACCGGGTATGGTCGATCATCTCTTTTCGGTTGAGGGACAGCCCGCAAAATGCTCGGTTTTGTTTGCGATCCAGGCCAAAATATTCTTCCTGACAGTGTTTTCGATAGCTGATTTCCGGGTACCGGATCGCTTTGAGCAGTTCGGCCCTCAATAGAGTGCTGGGCAAAAATTCCCGCATGGCCGGGCTGTATCCCTGGTAGGCCAATAATCGGTTGATAATACGATTATCGAGCAAATCGTTGATATATCGAAGCTCCTCATCTTTGAAAAACCGTACGGAGCGCCGTGAGTCACCGATGCGGACAACTTGGCTGGAGGTAAACATTTCGATGAAGCGTGCCATCTTCTGGAGGCTGATGATGCCCTTGTACGACGACTGTTCCTCAATCCCCAACAACGCTTCTTTGGTGGACGTTATAGGCTGGTTGAAATCATATCCGGCGACCACTTCCTTGAGCACCTGCGTGGCGAGTGTCCGTTTGGTTTTGCGATCAAGCCGTCTCCAGTTTGGGAATTGCGTTTTTAGTTGTTTTCGCACTGCGTACTTGATATTCTTGTGGTGCATAAAGCCTCGTTTTGGATGTGATTTTTTTAGCGGGAAACCATTATCCAAAATAGAGGCTTTTTCTATTTAAGCAACTGTTTTTCAGGATTTATTGCGGATTCGTTTCAACACCTTTTGATACTGAATATAAATGGAAAAATATAGAAAAAGATGTAACCCTTTATCAACGTTAATGGCCTCGTAAAAAAAGTCAGAAACCAAGATTTCACGCATTGTGAAATCAATGACTTGCGAAAATCGAAAAGTCGTTCTCGAGGTTTTTTACGAGAACGACAAAGTTGTGGAACAGGTGAGTCTGTCGCAGAACTGATGCAATAAAATTCAATATATGTTATTGAATTTAAAGTATTAGTTGAGTTTTCAAGACTTCTCGCTCTGCCGAAGGACAAATCCATGCGCCGTCGATTTCACAAGCCTAATCGGAGTCAACTCCATCTGCTGCCGATATCCATTGATCAGTGGGTGGAGGAAAATCACCTTGCCCGGTTTCTCTGGGATTGTGTGGAGCATTTCAATCTGGGGCAGTTTTATGCGGCCTACGGCGATGAAGGCGCGCCGCCTTATGATCCGCAGATGATGTTGGCCACCTTGCTGTACGCCTGGTGTCTGGGCATTCGTTCGTCTCGGCGGATCGCCCAGGCCTGCGAAGACCAAGTGCCGTTTCGCTGGCTGACCGGCAATATCCGGCCCGATCACTGCGCCTTTGCCCGTTTCCGCAGCCGTCACGAGGAGGCGATTAACCATCTGTTTGCCCAGGTGCTGTCGCTGTGTCATGAGACGGGCCTGGCCAAGGTGGGCAAGGTCTACCTGGATGGGACCAAGATGCAGGCCAGCGCATCCCTGGCGGCGAACCGCACGCTTGCGCATCTGGAACAGGAGATCGTGAAGATGCAGGCGGAAATGAAAGACGCCGACGCGGCCGATGACGCACGGCATGGCAAGGATCGGAGGGGCGACGAACTGCCCGCCGGGTTGCGCGGCAAACGCGAGCGGCTGGCGCGGTTGCAGGAGGCCAAGGAGCGCCTTGAGCTGGCGGCAACGGCCGAGCGTTTGGCGCAGGAGTCGAAGCTGGCCAAGCGGGCGGAAGAGGAGGAGCAGAGCGGCAAGAAGAAACCCGGCCGCAAACCGGCGAGCCCTGATGCGGTGGTCGACCATGAGCGCAAGGCGAACCCCACGGACCCGGCGAGCCGGATCATGAAAACCAGCCAGGGCCATGTGCAGGGGTTCAATGCCCAGGCGATCGTGACGGCGGGGCAATGTATCGTCAGCGCCGAGGTCACCCAGGAGGAGAACGACGTCCACCAGTTGGAGCCGATGTTGGCAGTGCTGAAGGCCACCTTGGAGGCTGCCGGGATCGAGGATCGCCCTCAGGCGCTGGCGGCGGATGCGGGCTACTGGCATGACCAGCTGGAGGTGACGGAGCTGGAGCAGGAGGGCCCTGAGTTGTTCATCGCCACGGCGAGTCGAGTGAAGGAAGCGCAGGCGGAAGGCTCTCCCCAGGGCCGGATCCCGGACGACATCACCCCCAAGCAGCGCATGACGCGCAAGCTGCGGACCAAGGCTGGCCGGGCCGTTTACACATTGCGCAGCCAGACGGTGGAGCCGGTCTTTGGACAGATCAAGAGCATCATGGGCTGCAGAAGCTTCCTCCGCCGTGGCCTGGAGGCGGTGCAGTCCGAGTGGTCGCTGATCTGCGCCTGTTTCAACCTCCGCAAGCTCTACAGGGCGGCCTATGGGGATTGATGAGCAACGCAAACCGGCGGCGAAAGCGCTTTGAACCGCCGGCCGATCATGGTTGAACGGCGAGAACGCGGTCTCAGGCAGATTTTGCGATGTCAAACGAGATTCCAGGAGCATTCTTCACCCAGAAAGAACCGTTTAAGGCCAGAGACTGGAAAACTTCGGCAATGATTCTGCGACAGGCTCAGGTGATAACGCTTTTTGCTTGATCTTCAAGGAGAGATATTCAAGAACCCCGTATCCGCATGCTCGTTTTACGATCCTGCTGATAGTCGCATTAAAGGCTTCAAGTTTGGCAGGCGTAACCCCGATTTTTGATCCAGTCCAGGAATTTCATTCCTGTCACGATCAATACATTTAGCAAATCTTATATAACGTTTTAATTCGGTTTCTTTTTCCTGTTGCATCTAAAGCAAAAGTATCTTTGCTCCTCTGTTAACTATACATCAAAGCACCTGCCTTAAGGTAGCATAAAAGGAAAATAATCATTTTCTGTCAGTGGATTTCAGAAACTATGTATAAGTTCTTCCTGGCATATTCAGTGAATATTGGCAGATATATCGGAAATGTAGTGCCGTTTCCTATTAAGGTTATCGGAAATCGTTTTCTAAGGCTCTCCTTGTCCTCGGACGACCATACGCGAGTTATCTTTCAATGCCGGGTGGTAAATAATCGACCTTCCGGTCGTTTGTTTTACGTGTGAGTCCGGTTGGAGCAGAACTATATGAAGCACCTGGGTTTAACTGATTTTGAGTGTGTTCTTCAATTCGTTGGGGCTTCGACGCTCTTCGTTCCCGTGGTTTTTCCGGCTTCCATGGGCGCGGTGGTTGTTTACAGCTTCGACAAGGAGTAATCACTAGAATATGAGCCACAAAACGAGCACGCAGAATGTTAAGGCAAACATGAAAGAGAAAAGCTTGTCAGGTTCGGATGAGTCCGTGTCGACGCCACTTTGGGAGTGCGTACCTCTCACTGATTATCATGTGCCCACGCTCCCGGTCGATAAAGTTGCGGCCCGTCTATGGTCGTCAATACGCCAAATGTATCGGCGCAAAGATGCCGTTGGGATCGAGCTCAAGAAAGAGCAGGAGCTCCATGCCCTGCCACAGGTTCGACTGGCCCATCTGGTGCCTTCCTTGCCATGGCAAGACGCGGCAGCCGTCCTGGACACGACGCTCCAGGATTGGCTGGAGTCGAGCATGTCTAACAACAGTGTCAAATTTTTCATCGGACAGCCCTTTTCGGCTCATGCGGAAATTGTTTCTTTGTTTGGCAGACAACATGGCGCGGTCGAGATTACGCCGCCTTCCATGGAACAAATTCTGTCGCGGGACGAAAGCTGGCTGGACCACTGGCCTTCGCCTGAAACGTTCTGGGTTTTACCGAAAATGGAGCACTGCTACCTGCGCCACGCAAACGGACTGGATCTGATGCGCCGTCTGATGAGCCTAGCAGCGAACGGTCAACTGGGTAAAGGTTTGATTGGCTGTGACAGCTGGGCATGGGCCTATGTTCAGCGGATTTTTCCATGGCCGCTCGCCCCTGCCATCACGTTACAAGCCTTCGATGCCGAGCGACTGCAAAGGCTGCTTGTCGGCCTGATGAAAACACAGACGAAGAAGGCATTGCATTGCCATAGCGCAAAAAATGGCCAGGTGATTACTAGCGACGCAAGCGATGTTCGTGGCGCAGATGCGCTCCACCTTGCCCGATGCCATAGGCGGCGTACTGTGGTTCGGTACGGACGATGCCAACATGACCGTGTTCACTCCCGTATACTGCTGTACGGATAAGGTTCCCGTATGCTATTCGCGTGCAGACGGTGCGGACTACATCACATTCTCCTGGAACTCTTCTTTCTGGATTTTCAACTGGGTTGCCAACATGGTATATCCCCGTTACGACCTTATGATCGGCGATGTGCGTGCCACGCAGGCCGAACTCGAAAACACTTTCAACGATGCGCAGGAAGGTATCGAGTCTGCCGCCGCCAAACTTTTGGAGAAAGACCCTGCCAAAGCGAAAGCATTCCTGACAAACTATACCAATATGACGGCGCAGAGTACTTTCGACACCTGGAAACGTTTGGGCGAATTCATCATCGTGAAATACAACGACGGAGTTGTCCGCAAGATGAAAGACGGAAAGTTTGAGCGCAATGCCATAGGCCAGCCTGCCGGCGTGGAACGTCCGGGTTATCCGAAGGAATTTCTGGAAGAATATGTAAAACAAACGGGCGACCGCTATAAAATGCCCGATTGATTAGGATATTCAAACTTATTCTTTTACATTTGTGACAGAACAGAAAATGAAGTATTAACCTTTAATATAAAAAAAGTCTTATGGAAAATCAAGAGTTGATTAAACAGGTGACTGAGAAAGCCGAAAAGTGGCTTACCCCGGCATACGATGCCGAAACTCAGGCTGAAGTGAAACGAATGTTGGAAAATCCAGATAAAACCGAACTGATAGAGTGCTTTTATAAAGACCTGGAATTCGGAACGGGCGGTCTGCGCGGCATCATGGGTGCAGGCAGCAACCGCATGAATATCTATACGGTAGGTGCGGCTACCCAGGGATTGGCAAACTATCTGAACAAATGCTTCAAGGACAAAGGGCAAATCTCCGTTGTGGTGGGTCACGACTGCCGTAACAACAGCCGCAAGTTCGCCGAAATCTCTGCCGATATTTTCTCGGCAAACGGTATCAAGGTTTATCTCTTCGAGGATTTGCGTCCTACTCCGGAAGTTTCCTTCGCTATCCGCCACCTCGGTTGCCAAAGCGGTATCAACCTGACTGCAAGCCACAACCCGAAAGAATACAACGGCTACAAGGCTTATTGGGATGACGGTGCACAGGTACTTGCTCCGCACGACACAGCCATTATCGATGAAGTAAACAAGGTAACCGTTGAGGACATTAAGTTCAAAGGCAACAAAGATTTGATTCAGATTATCGGTGAAGATGTAGACAAGGTATATCTGGACAAGGTTCATACCCTTTCTATCGACCCGGAAGTAATCAAGCGTCAGAAAGATCTCAGCATCGTTTATACTCCGCTTCACGGCGCGGGCAGAACGCTCATTCCCGCTTCTCTGAAAGAATGGGGCTTTGAGAATGTACACTGCGTGCCCGAACAGATGGTGAAGAGCGGTGACTTCCCGACAGTGGTTTCTCCGAATCCCGAAAACGCGGAAGCGCTTTCCATGGCAATTGAACTTGCCAAGAAGATAGACGCCGACATCGTGATGGCAAGCGACCCGGATGCCGACCGCGTAGGTATGGCTTGCAAGGACGACAAGGGCGAATGGGTGCTGATTAACGGTAACCAGACCTGCCTGCTCTTCCTGTACTATATTATCAAGAACCGTATCGCAACCGGCAAGATGCAGCCTACGGACTTTATCGTAAAGACCATTGTGACTACCGAACTTATCAAGGCCGTTGCCGATAAGAACAAGATTGAGATGCTCGACTGCTATACCGGTTTCAAATGGATTGCACGTGAAATCCGTCTGCGCGAAGGCAAGCAGCAATACATCGGCGGCGGTGAAGAAAGCTACGGCTTCCTTGCCGAAGACTTCGTTCGCGATAAAGATGCCGTTTCCGCTTGTTCATTGTTGGCGGAAATCTGTGCATGGGCCAAAGACCAGGGCAAGACGCTGTATGACATCCTGATGGACATCTACGTAGAGTACGGTTTCTCCAAAGAAACTACCGTCAACGTAGTGAAGCCGGGTAAGAGCGGTGCCGATGAAATCAAGGCTATGATGGATAACTTCCGCGCCAACCCGCCGAAAGAAATCGGTGGCTCTGCCGTTTCTTTGACTAAGGACTACAAGACGCTGAAGGCTACCGATGCCAAAGGCAATGTAACCGCTTTGGATATGCCCGAAACATCCAACGTGCTTCAGTACTTTACGGAAGACGGTACGAAGATTTCCGTTCGTCCCTCGGGTACGGAACCTAAGATTAAGTTCTATATCGAGGTGAAAGGCGAAATGGGATGTCCTAAGTGCTATGCCAGCGCAAATGCCGAGGCTGAAAAGAAAGTGGAGGCAGTGCGCAAATCACTCGGTATCTAAGACTGTTTGATTTTCATATATGGAAAGGTGCAAGTGGCAGGAAGCTGCTTGCACCTTTTGTTTTTGCAGTGCGGGCAGGTGATAAGCCGGAATGTATTAAGTTTCTTTTATATTCTTTATACCGGTTGGCAAATCAATTCCCGTTAAATGCTGTTCTTATATGCAACAGCAGCCTACAGTTAACAGATAGTACTACAGATTGCGGTTGCACGCCGATTGGTTGATGTGAATGAGAGTCGTTTCATTCGTAGTTGTTCGTTTGCGAGTGCGTGTTTTCCGCAATCTGTTTTTTTGTCTTTTCCTTTAATTATTAATCCGTCCTTTCAATTATTCTCCAGCCACCAGTCAATCAGTTTTCTTGCAATGCTTAGTTTCCGGGGTATTTCCGGCAGGTTGTCTTTGGAATAGAATGCGCCGGAACTGAGTTCATCGGCTTGCAGTTTGATTTCCCCGCTTTCATAGTCGGCTATGAATCCTACCATTAATCCGCTGGGATAAGGCCAGGGCTGGCTGCCGAAATAAGTGATGTTTTTCACCCTTAGCCCCGTTTCTTCCATAACTTCCCGCTCTACGCATTGTTCCAACGTTTCGCCCGTTTCGAGGAAGCCGGCTACCAGCCCGTGGAACGTGCCGCGGAAGTTGCGTGCATGTACCAGCAATATTTCTTTGCCCTTCCGTATCAGCACGATGATAGCCGTAGAAACGGGAGGATACATCTCATTGCCGCACTCCGGGCATTTTTTCATGATAGGAGTCTGCTGTTCCATAGGAGTGCCGCATACGGGACAGAAACGGCTGTGGCTGTCCCAGTAGAGTATCTGGAATGCTTTTCCCGCTGCCTGATAATCTGCCAATGGCAGGTAGTCGTAAGAAGCGCGCAAGCCTGTCATTACCCATTCTTCGGTTTCGGGTACGGGCTGTCCGAGTGCGCAAGCCTTAACTTTCTTTCCGCCGGTCAGAGTTACCTCGTGTATTTTGCATCCCGCTGCGGGTGTTACAGGAGGGGTTACTCCATGAGGTATACCGTATTTGTTCTCTCCGTTTGTTGTGTACTCTTTCTTCAGCAGCAGCTGGTCTTTGAAAAAGACGAACCACTGCATGGATTGTTCCATTTCCGTAGTTTCCATTCTTCTGTTAATGCTGAATATTATTTATATAAACTGTGGAGCGGCTTATGCCCCGGCGCCGCAGGATACCTTGCCGGATGAATTTGTTCAGTTCATCGATGGCTGCATGCCTTGTCAGCCCGGTCAGGTGAATATATTCGTTTTTGGTGATGCAAACATTTTCCTGCAGAAACAGCATCAGCCTTTCTTTCCTTGTTTCTTCTGTCGTTTCCGTTTTCTTCGATTTCTTAGTCGGAGAATGTGTCCTTTCCAGTTTCATTCTCTGTCTGATTTTCTTGCGGAATGTGTTGCTGATACGCAAATGCACGTTTTGAAAACGGACAGATTCGGACCTGATTTTCTTTTTCTCATCATCGGTATCCTGAGTGCATTTCAATGAAGTGCTGAAAAATCCCAACTCTCCGAGTTCTACAATGTTGCCGTTGGCAAGCAGGTCGCACAGTTCGTCGATGCAAGCGTCCAGCGCCGCCCCTATAATGTTTTTGGGCAGATGCTGAAACATAGCAACGTGTTCTACAAACTCTTTTTGGGTATAAGTTTCTTTAGGACATATACGGGCATGGAGAGATTTTTTTTCCTCGCTTCCGTTAGGAGAGGGAGTTTCGTAAAGGTCATAGTATGCACTCATGAATAAATTGTTTTGCCACTGCAATGAATAATTTCCATCCCTGCAATGAGTTGTTTTTTTCTTACTAAGAAGTAATCGTCCGATAGCAGTTTCTCTTTCGTCCGACATCTGTCTTTCTTTCGTCCGACATCTGTCGGACGAAAGAAAGACAGATGTCGGACGGAAAGTCCTTACTATGCAAAGATATAGTTTTTAATGATAGGATAACAGTTATTGGGAGAGTATTATTTTATTCTTAACACTCTGATTCCTGTAAACTTCTTATTCCTTTTCAGCATCTGTGCCAATGGCTCTTGGGAGACGACTACCATTTTCTGCGTAGAGGAGGCATGGAGCAGTTTCAATACTCCCTTTTCATAGCAGGCAAGTCCCAGATGGACAACATCCAGCCCGGGAATGTTGGTGGTAATGGCTATGATATCGCCATCCTTTATCCACCCGAATCCTTCATCGGGCAGTTTGTTTTTGGGGATGTAATGGAACAGTTGCCCGGAGAGTGACTTTTCTATTTCTTCAATCTTGCTGATGTTTTCGGGAGAAGACCCCAGGTGTTTGTATGCTTTGGAGTGCGCAGACATGAAGTTGAGGGACAGCCTTACCGTATCGGGGCTGTTGGCGGCGGTTATGTCTTCCATGAAACCATGTCTGACACCGTTGTTCACCCAATCGGCAATGTAGTGCAGGCGGGAAGTGTAACCGTCGATTTTGCCGTCGCGATAGCGGATGCTTTGCAGGGTGCGTGCGTAGTCGGCATTGTCTATCGTGCCATTTTTGACGGGAGAAAGTGCCAGGGCAAGCACATATTCCACAAAAGTGGTGCAATCCACTTCGTCGAAGTTGACTACGAGTTTTTCTTCTTCATTTACTTCCAGCGTATGTGCCACGTAGGGAGTCTTGAGGAAATTCAAACCGTATTTCAGCATGGCATTGTCCGTTTCCTGTGCGGAAACGGACGATGCTATTGCCAAAGTACAGAAAACGCAAGGCAAGGTACGGAATATACAGTAGAACCTGTTAAATAAAATCTGGGATATGCCGGATAACGTTTTCATAGCTGGACAGCTTTAATATCTATATATCAAACTCTTGAAATCCGTTCCCTTGTCGAACGGTACAATCGCGAAACCGTAGCTGATGGCATTCTGCCTGCCGGGACGTATCAGATAAGGTTCGTGAGCCAAAGCTCCCCAACTGTCGTCACCGCCTACGCCCATCATGCGGTAGTCTATGAAGAGGTCTACGGACGGTTCCGGTTGCGGGTCGGTGAGATGGCGGTGATTGGTCTTTTCGGTGCGGGGAGAGCCGTTCTCGATAGACTCACCGCTATCCAGGCTTTCCAGCGGATAGTTGGATACGTTCATTTCGAAAGTGCGGTCGGCAACAAACAGCAGACCTTCTTTTGCTTTGCTGGTGAGGGTGCACCAATAGATGTCCGTGCGGTGGTTGTTTTCTTGCGGACGGACATAAGGCTCGTACATATCTTGGATACCCGATGTGTATTCGCCGATGAACTGTGAGGTGCGGCGGTCGCGGTAATTCTCTTCCGGACCCCGGCCGTAGTAGGTCAGCGAGGTGATGCGGGCGGGTAGCTGCATACGCAGTCCCACACGCGGTATCATCGGTGTTTGGGCATTTTCTGCAACGAAATGGTTGTCTACCTTGATAACGCCGTTGCCGTATACCTTATACGTTATATCCCAGCGGGCATCGGTCTGCGGGAAGCGGTAGGTCACTTTTACCGCCGTAGTATCTTTGTCGCGCACAACATTGAAGCTTTCGGCTTTCGGCTCCTGATAGCTGGCCTCTTTCCACGCTTTCAAACGGATGGGAAGTTTGGCTCCGTAGTCATTGTCGGTAGGGGCGCGCCAGAAGAAGGGGCGGGGACCTTGCCCGTTATGAATGTACTCCTGCTTCTTGTATCGGTAAGATACCAGCAGGCCGCTTTGCTTGTCGAAGGTTGCCTTGAAGTGCGGACCGGAGAAAACAACTTGCCGGTCGTCTTCTTCCGAACCGGCGAATGCCTGTTTCGGGGCATCTTCCTTATGGAAAGTATGCACATAGGTCTGTTCACGGGCAATGACCGTGCCCGCCGGAAGGAACGGTTCGGGAGTACGGATAGCGGCATAGAACTCTATGCGTACGTCGCCGGTCGAGCTGTTGGTGGCGGGAATGCCATTGAGGAACGGACTGGTGACGGTTTGTCCCGGTTCGGCCTTGATATCTTTGATACGGCCTTTGTAAATCTCTTTGCCGTGGTGGCGGACGATGTAATGGAAGTCGTATTTGTCGAGATTGGTGAAGGAGAAATCATTGCGTATCTTTACGACAGAGGCTGCCGGGTCGAAGTCGAAGAACTTGATGTTCTGATATACCTTTCCCATTTCCTCGGTCTGCGGCTTGACGCTGCGGTCGGGATATACTATGCCGTTGATACAGAAGTCGCCGTCGGATGGGGTGCCGTACTCGCCGTAGTCACCGCCGTATGCCCAGTATTTACGGCCGTCAGCGGTCTTGGTGGCAAGTCCCTGGTCTACCCAGTCCCAAATACAGCCGCCTTGCAGGATGGGGTATTTCTCGATGATGTTCCAGTAATCCTGGAAATTGCCGAGGCTGTTGCCCATGGCATGGGCATATTCGCAGAGGATGAGCGGGCGGGTCATTTCAGGGTTCTGTGCGTATTTCTCGATACGGGCGGGACTGTGGTACATGGGGCAGAAGATGTCCGTGTTCCATTCCAGCAGGGCGCGTTCGTATTGCACGGGACGGCTGTCCAATGCTTTCAGCGTATTGTAGGTGACGTGGAAGTTCAGGCCGTTTCCCGCTTCGTTGCCAAGCGACCAGGTGATGATGCAGGGATGGTTCTTGTCGCGCTCGTACATGTTCATGGTGCGGTCTATATGCGCTTTTGTAAACAGCGGGTTATTACCCAGCGTGCCGCCTACGTTCAGATTATAGCCCATTCCGTGGCTCTCGATATTGGCTTCGTCTATGACGTAGAAGCCATATTGATCGCACAGCTCATAGAAACGTTCCTGCTGCGGGTAGTGGCAGGTACGGATCGTGTTTATGTTGTACCGCTTCCAAAGTTCGAAATCTTTCAGCATAAGCTCTTCGGGAACGTAATGGCCGGTGTATTCATTATGCTCGTGATAGTTGACGCCTTTTACGAGGATAGGCCTGCCGTTTACCATCAGTTGCTTGTCTTTTATCTCTACGGTGCGGAACCCTACTTTGCAACCGGTGGCCTCGATAATGTCACCGTTGGTATGTTTCAGACTGATGACAAGCGTGTAGAGGTTAGGCGTTTCGGCTGTCCACTGCAACGGTTCTTTGATTGTCTTTGGGGTGAACTCCACTTCCGTCTGACCGTAGCTTATACGGGTTGAGGATTGGGCAATCAGCTTGTCTTTGCTGTCCAGCAAACGATAGCTTACGAGGAACGGAGTCTCTTTGCCGGTTTCGTTGGCAAACTTCACTTTCAGCTTCAGGATTCCGTTGCGGTAATCTCCGTCCAGGGGAGTCTCCGCCTTGAAGTCCGTCAGGTGTATTTGCGGCTGGGCATACATGTAGATGTCCCGTTCGATGCCGCTGATGCGCCAGAAATCCTGGCACTCCAGATAATTGCCGTCGGAGAAGCGGTGCACCTGTATGGCAATCACGTTCTCGCCTCTGCGGGCAAGGGAAGTGACGTTGAAGCGTGCGGGAGTCTTGGAATCTTTGCTCATGCCTGCAAATTTGCCGTTGAGGTAGTAGAATGCCGCTCCGCGCACTCCGTCGGCGCTCAGGAAGATTTCTTTGTTGTCCCAGTCGGCAGGCAGGGTGAAGGTACGGCGGTAGGTTCCCGTAGGATTCCACTCTTTGGGAACGTAGGGCGGGTTGGGCTTGTCCCAATAGGGGGCATAGCCGGGAGAGCAGAACTCGTACGACTGGTTGACGTAGACAGGCGTGCCGAAACCTTGCAGCTCCCAATTGCCGGGAACGTTGATGTCCGGCCATTTGCTTACGTCTGCATGGATATCCATAAAGTCGGTAGGGCGATCGGCGAAGTTCTCCACATAGTTGAATTTCCACTTGCCGTTGAGGGAGATGCGGAATGTTCCGTTCTTGCGGTCGTTGACAACGGCATCCGCCTCATTCGTGTAAGAGGTGAAGGTGCTGCGGGGCGGCTCTTTGTTGATACTTGTGAGCTTGGGATTGGTAATTTGCGCATACCGGTCTTCCTGCGCCGCAAGGGCGACAGGAAGAAAGGCAGCGGCAAGCAATAGTCCGTGTATTTTCATGGTAAGTAAGTTTTAAGGGTTGAACAGGTTAATGATGATTGGCGTAAACGGCTGTTACGGAAGCGTTACTTCTCCGGGAGTCCTTCTCTCAGCCATTTTTCCAGCTCGCCGGTCCATTGGCGCTTGTAGGTGAAGCTGTCGCGGAAGCCCCAGCCATGACCGCCGGTGGGATAGACGTGCAGTGTGGCAGGCACTTTCTGTTCGCGCAGGGCGAGGAAATAACCGATGCCGTTGATGGGCAGTACGGTTGCATCATCTGCCGACAGCATGATGAAGGCCTGCGGTGTTTTGGGAGATACCTGCCTTTCGAGTGAGTATTTCTGTTCCAGTTCGGCCGGAGGAGTCTCTCCGATAAGGTTTTGGCGGGAACCGCTGTGGGTCACGCCTTTCAGCATGGAGATGACGGGATAGAACAGTATCTGGAAGTCGGGACGGGTAGCGTCGCTACCGTATAACGTGGCAAGGGAAGCTGCCAGATGTCCGCCTGCGGATGCTCCCATGATACCGATACGGTTGGGGTTGACACCCCATTCCCCGGCATGTTTGCGTACCAGGCGGATGGCTTGCTCGGCATCCGACAGGGGAATCTCGTTGTGCCCGTTCGGCATGCGGTACTTCAGTACCGCATACGTGATGCCTTGCGTCGTGAACCAGGCCGCCATGTCGTGCCCTTCGTGGTTCATGGCAAGACGGGCGTATCCGCCGCCGGGGCACATAATGACGGCCATACCGTTGGGCTTTGCCGGACGGTAAACGGTTATGGAAGGATGGGTCACGTTGGCAACGCGGCCGCCTTTCAAATCTTCCTGTTCACCGGTCAGCCCGTTTGTATTGGGAGCTCCGTCGGGCCACAACGGCAGTTCGACGGGACTCTGTGCGGACAACATCGTTGCGGCAAACAGAAGGGATAGAAATAGAATCTTTCTCATGGTGAATATTGTTTTGTATTATCTGAATTTGTTTCAGTGTCCCCGCAGCTTATTTCGTTTTCATCGAAGCCTTTACGAGGTAGAATATCAGGATGGCATAAGCACCCAGCGCCAGCACTTCAGACCATGTATTGCTGAGCCATGCGTCGTTCACCATATTGACACCGCCGAAGCGCATTGCCGCGCTTACCACACCCATCAGCGCACCGCCGGCAATGAAACCGGACGCCAGCAGCGTACCTTTCTCGCCACGTTCGGCATTGAGGGCTGCATCCTTGCTGCGGCTGGTTACGTACCAGTTTACGGCACCGCCCACTACCAGCGGAACGTTCAGCTCCAACGGGATGAACATGCCCAGTGCAAAAGCCAGTGCAGGAATCTTGCAGGCATTCAGCACGATGGCCAGCACCGCACCGATGCCGTAAAGCAGCCACGGTGCACCTACACCGTTCATCAGCGGTTCGATAACCGCCGCCATTGCGTTGGCCTGCGGAGCAGCCAGTTGTCCGCTGGTAAATCCGTATGTCTTGTTCAGGATAATCATCACACCGCCTACGGTAGCTGCCGAAACGATTGTTCCGAGGAACTTCCACGTCTCCTGTTTCACGGGAGTGCTTCCCAGCCAGTAGCCAATCTTAAGGTCGGTGATGAAACCGCCCGCCATGGACAGTGCCGTACAAACCACACCGCCCATAACCAGCGCTGCCACCATTCCGCCGGGACCTTTCAGGCCTACCGCCACCATTACTACCGATGCAAGGATAAGCGTCATCAGCGTCATGCCCGATACCGGATTGGTTCCCACAATGGCAATGGCATTGGCTGCTACGGTGGTGAAGAGGAACGAGATGCCCGCAACGAGCAGGATAGCCACTACCGTATGCATCAGGTTGCCCTGCATCACATCGAAGTAGAAGAACAGCGTAACCAGTATCAGCGTCACGATAGAACCGATAGCGATAATCTTCATGGAAAGGTCGCGTTGCGTACGCTTCACGTTGGTTTCCGCATCAGCCTTGCCACCCATTTCCTTGGCAGCCAGCCCTACGGCACTCTTGATGATGCCCCATGACTTGATGATACCGATGATACCCGCCATTGCAATGCCGCCGATACCGATGCTCTTGGCATAGTACTTGAAGATTTCTTCGGGAGACATGGCACCTACGGTGGCGGTAATCTCCGGATTCCATTGGTTCAGCACGCTGTCGCCCCAGATAAGGGACATGCCGGGGATGATAATCCACCATACGGCAAGCGAGCCGGCGCAGATGATAGAGGCGTATTTCAGTCCGACGATATAGCCCAGACCCAGTACGGCAGCTCCGGTGTTTACCTTGAACACCAGCTTGGCTTTCTCTGCCAGCATTTCGCCGAAGCCGCATACACGGGTGGTGAAGTTCTCGTTCCACCAACCGAAAGTGGCAACGATGAAGTCGTACAGACCGCCGATAATACCTGCCGTCAGCAACGGTTTTGCCTGACTGCCGCCTTTTTCTCCCGATACAAGCACCTGCGTTGTTGCGGTGGCCTCGGGGAAAGGATATTTGCCGTGCATGTCGCTTACAAAATATTTACGGAACGGGATAAGGAAAAGGATACCCAGTACGCCGCCCAGCAGCGAACTGATGAATACTTGTGCAAACGTTACGGTAATTTCCTGCGGATAGCTTTCCTGTAGGATATACAGTGCGGGCAGGGTAAAGATTGCGCCTGCCACAATTACTCCGGAGCTGGCCCCGATGGACTGGATGATGACGTTTTCGCCCAGTGCGTTCTTACGCTTGGCTGCGCCGGACACGCCGACGGCGATAATGGCGATGGGGATGGCGGCTTCGAATACCTGTCCCACTTTCAGCCCCAGATAGGCTGCCGCTGCCGAAAACAGTACCGCCATGGCGATACCCCACAGTACCGACCACAGGTTTACTTCGGGATATTTCTTGTCGGGACTCATCAAGGGATTGTAGACCTCTCCCGGCTTCAGCTCGCGGAACGCGTTTTCCGGTACGCCGATTGCTTTCTCTTCTTCTTGTTTCATAATAGCTGTTTTATTTTTATTGTTATGATTGCGATATGTATTCCATTATAGACTTCAAAGAAAGCAAAAAAAAAGGAGAATTGAAAAATTCTCCTTTTTTCTGTATCATAAAAACGTTTATTTGGCGTCTTTGGCAGTCATGTCGCCTTCAACGAACAGACGCATCATTTCGGTCTTGGCGTTGGTGCGTAGCGTAACGGACTTCTTGAAGTGTCCGGGGTATTTGCCTGTACCGTTGTAGGTAATCTTGATGGTTCCGGTCTTTCCGGGCATCACCGGCTCTTGCGTGTATTCGGGCACTGTGCATCCGCAAGATGCCACTGCCTGGTGGATTACCAGCGGAGCGTCTCCCACATTGGTGAATGTAAACGTGCAGCTTACCACCGGATTATTTTCGGAGAATGTTCCGAAGTTATGGGTGGTCTTGTCGAATTTAATGTCTGCCCCGCCTTGTGCATAGGCATAACCGATGCTCATAACCAGCATCAACATATAAAAAGCAAGTTTCTTCATGTCTTTATCTTTTTTAATTACACAAGGTGCAAAGGTAAGCCATTTCTGCAAAAATCACTCGTACTCTGTGCGAAATTGTATTAAATCGGCGTCAGAAGCCATTGTGACGGATGATAAGCAGAGAGAAATAAGGAAAACGGAGTGTTTCAAGCTGCTGCCCGTCACTGATGTATTTCTCCTGCGGAGTGCCTACATTCTCGAAATAGCGGTAATCGTATTCGGGATGAAGGCGGATGCAACGGTGCACTTCATCGGTGCACTGCGACAGTTTCATGATGACTACCGTGTTCTGCGATTGTATCAGCCGTTCTATCTCTTCGGCGGTGGTGATGCCGGGAATTACGGTCAGCCTCTCTTCCTGGCTGGCGATGTGCAATCCGCCCCGTGCTCCGGCAGCGATGAAAGCGGGGATGCCGGCAATCTGTTCTACGGGGATGCCGGCGGCTTGCAGTTTCTCATATATATAATGTACAGAGGAGTAGAAGCCTGCATCGCCCTCTGCCACGATAGCCACTTTCTTGCCGGCGTGATGCAGGGAAAGGGCGGCGGCATACACTTGGTCGTAGGCGTTGAGGGCATCGGTCCGCTGCTTGCTCATGGGCAGGGAGAAGCGGCGGATACGGTTGGCGGGTATGTCGAGCCGGAGCATGATGTCGGCGGCGCGTGACAGGGAATGACCGTCGCGGACGGGTGTTTCGGGACAGAAGATACAGTCGGCATTTTGCAGGGCTTTCAGTCCTTTCAGGGTGATGAGTTCGGCTTCACCGGGGCCGAGGGATACGAATTGAATAGGGGACATTCTGTTTTTTTATGTGCAAAAATCGGGAAATAATCAATAGTAAGCAAGATATTCGCTATCTTTGTTACCCTTACAAATAATGGAAGCCTATGGACTACCAACTGAATACGCGTTTGAACGGCAATATCGCAATGACATCCCGCTTTCACGAAAACAAGCCGCTGCAACGCGACAAGACTCTGTATAAGTTTCTCTGGGTACAGAGCGGCACGCTCGCCATCGAGGTAGACCATATACCCATGAAGCTGGCGAAAGACGAGATTGTCACGCTTACCCCGCTGCATCATCTGACTATCAAAGAGGTGGCAGGTGAGTTTCTGACCTTTGTTTTCAATAGTAACTTCTACTGCATCTACGGACATGACAATGAGGTGTCCTGCAACGGCTTTCTGTTCTACGGTTCGTCCCGGGTGATGCGGCTGAAGCTGTCCGAGGAGCAATCGTCCAACCTGCATGATATAGTCCGCATCTTCCGTCAGGAGTCCGCCATTAATGACAATCTTCAGGAAGAGATGTTGCGGATTGTACTGAAACGTTTCATCATCACCTGTACGCGCATAGCACGTGCAAGGTTTGGTGTGGGGCAGGAGAATGAGAGGACTTTCGATGTTGTCCGTCGGTTTTATGTGCTGGTAGACCAGTATTTCCGTGAAAAGAAACAGGTGCAGGACTATGCCGATATGCTTTGCCGTTCGCCTAAGACGCTCTCCAACTTGTTTTCTGCCTGCGGACTGCCTTCTCCGCTTCGCATCATTCACGAACGGATAGATGCGGAAGCCAGACGCCTGCTGCTGTACACACGGAAGAGCGCTAAAGAAATCAGCGCCATCCTGGGCTTTGAGGACTTGGCTGCATTCAGCCGCTTCTTCAAGAAAATGACGGGAGAGAGTGTGTCGGAGTATCGGAAACAAGCACATCGGGAAGAATTGCCAACTGTTACGGAATAATTGCCATTCCACAACCGGCAGGAAACAGGGATCTTTGCAAAAACATTTCACCCGAGTGTCTCTGCGGTGAACCTAAAACAACAAAAATATGAAAACGAAATTGCAAAAACTGTTCCTTGCGGCACTGACGCTGGCCGCTTCTTCCCAAAAGTTGGGTATCAACCTCATCCGCGTGGCCATTCTTGTGATATTTGTATGGATAGGCGGCTTGAAATTCTGGAACTACGAAGCCGAAGGAATCGTTCCGTTCGTGGCAAACAGTCCTTTTATGAGTTTCTTCTACGATAAGCCTGCACCGGAATACAAGGAATACAAGCTGAAAGAGGGAGAGTTTGACGAAGCCAAGCACCGGTGGCATGTAGAGAACAATACCTACGGCTTCTCTCGCGGTCTTGGCATACTGATTATGGCAATCGGCATCCTTACTTTTCTGGGGATATTCTTTCCGAAAATCGGATTGGCAGGGGCTGCGCTGGCCGTCATAATGACTGTCGGCACGCTTTCGTTCCTTGTCACTACTCCTGAAGTGTGGGTTCCCGATTTGGGAAGCGGAGAGCATGGCTTCCCTTTGCTGACCGGGGCCGGACGATTGGTGATAAAGGATACCGCCATCCTTGCCGGAGCTATCGTGGTGCTGGCGGACAGTGCAAAAAGAGTATTGTGATTTTTCTTTTATGACGATTTGTTCGGGAAGAGTTTGCGTATCTCCCCAAAATTGCCGAATATTGTGTCCTGAAATATAAAACCGAACAATCATGATCAGATTACCTCTCATGGGTCTTGTATTTGCGTGTGCAGTGTCTATGACTTCGTGCGGTACAAAGTCCCGGCAAGCATCCGGCAATTCCGATACTGCGGCTGTTGCGGTTTCCGTTGCGGATACCGCAACAGCCGTTATTCCCGTCTACGCCAAAGGCTATGCGGTGAAACATCTGCCGGGGAATGTGCGTCTGGTGGACATACACGACCCTCAAAAAGAAGAGGGGAATACCTTTCGGTATGCTTTGGTTCCGAGGGGTACGAAGCCTGCCGGTATTCCTGCCGATTATACCGTGATAGAAACTCCGGTGAAGCATGTTATCTGCATGACTTCCCTGCAACTGTCCAACTTCATCCGGTTGGATGCCTGCGATTATGTGGTGGGCATTACCAGTACCCGCCATCTTTTCAATAAGGAGATGAACGGGCGTCTGAAGGCGGGCAAGACATCCAAAATCGGGATTGAGGGGAACTTCGATAACGAGGTGATTATGAGCATTAATCCCGATGTTATCTTTATCTCTCCTTTCAAACGGGGCGGATATGACGCCATGCGCGAAACAGGCATTCCGCTGGTGCCGCACTTGGGATATAAGGAAATGACTCCGTTGGGGCAGGCTGAATGGATAAAGTTCATCGGTATGTTCATCGGTCGGGAAGCAGAGGCGAATGCCCGTTTTGCCGGGATAGAGAAGCGGTATAACGAGCTAAAAGAACTGGCTGCCGGTGTAAAAAAGCGTCCTGTGGTGTTCAGCGGTGAAATGCGTGGCGGCAACTGGTATGCGGTAGGCGGAAAGAGTTTCCTTGCCGAACTGTTCCGGGATGCCGGTGCAGACTATTTCCTGAAAGACGATCCGCGTTCGGGCGGTGTGACACTGGATTTCGAGACGGTGTACAGTAGGGCGGAGAGTGCCGACTATTGGCGCATCGTCAACAGTTACGACGGAACATTCTCTTACGATGCCTTGAAGTCTTTGGACCCTCGTTATGCCGACTTTCGCGCTTTTCGCGAGAAAGGAGTAATCTATTGCAATATGCGTGAGAAACCCTTCTATGAGAGTATGCCCATGCAGCCTGAGGTAGTATTGGAAGATTTGATTCATGCTTTTCATCCCGACCTGCTGCCCGATTATAAACCCACTTATTACGAGCGACTGAACTAATGAAAAGACCTGCATTGCCGTTGATGCTCCTTATACTGGCATCCATCTTCCTGCTCTTTTTGCTGAACCTGCTGTTGGGTTCCGTCCATATCCCGTTTGGCAAGATATGGGAATTGCTGTGGGGGACAGGAGCGGCTTCCAATCCCGATACGATGAGCAACCAGGAAGTTATCTGGAGCAATATTCTTTGGAAAAGCCGTGTGCCGCAGGCCTTGACGGCATTGGTGGCGGGAGCGGGGCTTTCGGTCAGCGGTTTGCAGATGCAGACGGTGTTCCGTAATCCGCTGGCAGGACCTTCGGTGCTGGGCATCAGTTCGGGAGCGAGCCTGGGAGTGGCTTGTGTGGTACTGCTGTCCGGTGCTATGGGCGGTGTGGCACTGAGCCGTTTGGGGTATATGGGAGAGGTGGCGTTGTCCGTGGCTGCCATTATCGGGGCATTGTCGGTCATGGCGCTGATTGTCTACGTCTCCCAAAAAGTAAAGGGGAATGTAACGCTGCTCATTATCGGTGTGATGATAGGTTATGTGGCAAGTGCCGTTATCGGTGTATTGAAATATTTCAGTGTGGAAGAGGATATACGGGCGTACGTTATCTGGGGGCTGGGCAGTTTTGCACGTGTCTCCGGTGACCAGATGCTGCTGTTTGTCTGTATCATGGCGGTGTTGCTGCCCTTGTCGTTCCTGCTGATAAAGACCATGAACCTGTTGTTGTTGGGCGACGGTTATGCACGTAACTTAGGATTGAATATCAAACGGGCACGCCTGCTCGTCATATCCTGTTCCGGAGTGCTGGTGGCCATTGTCACCGCCTACTGCGGTCCTATTATGTTTATCGGGTTGGCAGTGCCTCATTTATGCCGCGCCATTTTTCACACGTCCGACCATCGCATATTGATGCCCGCTACCTTGCTGGTAGGCGCAGCCTTGGCGTTGGTGTGTAACCTGATAGCCCGCATGCCGGGATTCGAGGGAGCGTTGCCCGTCAATTCGGTAACTGCGCTGGTAGGTGCGCCGGTGGTTGCATCCGTGCTTTTCAGAAAGAGAAAAGGGGAGTTGAACGAATAAAATATCAAGTATATTGAACTCTAATATTACATATAACATTGAAGAACGAGACTATACATATCGAGAATCTTTCTATCGGCTATCCCGGTAAGAGTGATGTGAAGGTAGTGGCGGACGGCATCTGTGCAGGCATCAACAGTGGCGAGCTGACCTGCCTGCTGGGTGCTAACGGAGTGGGTAAGTCCACACTGCTCCGCACTCTGTCCGCTTTCCAGCCCAAACTGGGTGGAGAGATACGTATTCAAGGCAAGGAGATTGAGTCCTATACCGACAAGCAACTGTCGCGCGTTATCAGTGTAGTGCTGACAGAGAAATGCGACATCCGCAATATGTCCGTTACGGAATTGATAGGATTGGGACGCAGTCCCTATACGGGCTTTTGGGGTACGCTTACCAAAGAGGACAGGCAGGTGGTGGAGCGAGCCGTTGCTCTGGTAGGTATTCCTCACCTTGCGCATCGGATGGTACATACGTTAAGTGACGGTGAGCGCCAGAAAGTCATGATAGCTAAAGCGCTTGCCCAGGAAACTCCCGTGATTTATCTGGATGAACCTACGGCCTTTCTTGATTTTCCCAGCAAAGTGGAAATGATGCAACTGCTGCACCACCTCAGCCGCCAGACGGACAAGACCATTTTCCTCTCTACACACGACCTCGAACTGGCTTTGCAGATAGCCGACAAAATCTGGCTTATGGACAAGGCGAACGGCGTCACCATCGGTACTCCCGAGGACCTTGCTCTGAACGGCAGCCTTAGCAGCTTTTTCGCCCGTAAAGGTATCGTGTTTGATTTGGAAACCGGATTGTTCCGTGTAGATAATGAATATACCATGCAGATACGTTTGTCAGGGCATGGGCAGAGATACGCCATGGTGCGTAAGGCATTGCAGCGTAACGGCATCCTTGCCAACCGCAACGTGGAGTCGGAAACCTACATCGAAACGGGCGATTTGAAAGGCGGCGGCGCTTTTGTCCTGCATCGTCCCGGTGAAGAACCGATATGTCTCACCAGCATCGGGGATTTATTGGCGAAGCTCCACGCAATCTCATTTTGAGTAAGAAAGTGTCGGGCACGAACCCTACGGGCAGCATTCCTTTATCGGAACTTATATCCTACGGTGAAGAATGAAGCAAAATTTCGTGGCAGGTAATTATGGAATTCTTCCGTGTCTATTACCTGCCTTAGTTGCTGGTTGATCTTTACCAATCCCACTTGTGCCTCTGCACCGATAATGAGCCTGCGGTATTCAAATGTGATTCCCACGATGATACCGCCGTCCAGCCGCCTGTTTCCGGCATTATTCTCCAATATGTTGCCGAAAGTATCTATTTTGAAAAGCCGGTTCCCGTCGGAAGAACCGGTGTCGTGATAATACGGGATGCTGCCGGATGTCTTCCCGCCCACGCCGCAGGCAATGTACGGACCGGCATTCAGCGAGGCGTGGTAATCTTTTCCCAACGGCAACCTTGCAGCTATTCTGACAGGTATCTGCAAGTATAGCTCGTTCATCTTGGCGTTCTTTACATAGTCCATATCATCCTTGCCGCCTATGGATACAAACTCCAAAGCAGATTGCAAGACCCAGGTCTTGTTCAGTGCGTATTTCGCGCCTATTCCCGCTTTGCAGGCTATTCGCGTATCACAGCAAGAGTGCTTTCCGTAGAGGCGGGAAGTTCCGATTCCCGCCTCTGCATAAAAGGAGAGAGGAGATTGTGCCTGTGCGGTCGATGCGGCAACCGCCATGTACATTATCATCAATGCCTTTTTCATACATATATTTTTCCGTCTTCGCTGATTAATAAAATCGTGAGTTCTCCATCGGGCAGCAGGGGAGCGCAGCATTGTTTGCAATGCTCTGTCAGCAGTTTGGAGAATGTCTCCAGTTTTTCCGCAGGGATAATATCCCATAGTTCCCGTGCCAGATTCATATTCCGGATAGCGGTCAATACATCTTCGTTGCATCCTGTCCGGTGCGCTATGTCCTGAATGAACTCCTTGTTCATCGTCACTTTCTTGCTATGGGTATCGAGGTGACCTTCCGCCAGTTTCACGGCTTTGCCTATCATTACTCCCAGCGTGACACGGGGTAGTTTCAGCTTATCGGCAATCTTCAGCGTCTCGCCGATGAAGTTGCCGTAATGGACAAAGGCCTGTGCCGGCAGTTCGGGATAATAAGCCTTGATGTACCGTTCGCTCTTTGCTCCGGAGCTGATAACTACACGCGGGCTGCCTGTGGCGCATGCCACTTCCATCGACTTTCGGATGGAACTTATAAAAGCTTCGCTGGAAAACGGCTTTACAATGCCTGATGTGCCGATGATGGATATTCCCCCTTCTATGCCCAGACGCGGATTGAAAGTACGCTTGGCTATTTCCTCTCCGCCGGGTACGGAGATGGTCACAACAATGGGATCGCTCATTTTAGGCATGCCGACGTAGTCGAGGTACATCCTTACATTGTCTTCTATCATCTTGCGTGGCGTGGGGTTAATGGCAGGCGCTCCCAATTCCAATCCTAATCCCGGCATGGTGACGATGCCTATTCCTTCTCCGCCGGCAATGATGATATTAAAATCTTTTTGCGATGTTTCATCGTTGTTTTCATCTATATCGATCGGAAGAATGATATCCGCCTTTATCCGCATTCCATTGGTAATGTCGGGGTCATCTCCGGCGTCTTTTATGACGCTGGCTTCCGACTCCACTATCCAATTGTTGTTTATGGAACTGGAACGGGGATATCTCTGCTGCGGCTCTACAGGAACATCTATCAATTCTCCGTTGGGTAGGATTACTGCAAACTCCGGGGGACGGGGAGTTCCCTGAATGTTGAATATATCCCATATCGCAGCCGCAGCTGCGGCTGCTGCGCATGTTCCCGTAGTGAGTCCGCTGCGCAGGGGGTAGAAGCCGGGATAGTATTGCTCTACCGTTCTACGCAGGCCGTATTTCCCGTTTACGGACAAGAAGTTGGGGTGAAGCGGCGGGCGCTTTATTACAAAGATGCGAATGCCCAGTTCCTGAGCTGCTTTTAGTTTTTCGGAAAATCCGCCGGAAGCACCGCTCTCTTTGAGGATGACAGCTTCGGGGCGTATTTGCTGCATCAATAGGCGTTCGTCTTCTCCGGTATGGTAGTAACGTAAATATTCTTCGGGGAATCCCTGGTTTCTCGCTGATTCGCGTGAACTTTCACGGTCGAGAATACGGAAATAGCAACGGCTGCTTTCCATCCATAGCGCTTTCAGTTTGCTTATGCTGTTTACTCCTGTCAGTGCCAGTATTATATAGACTTCTTCCTTTTTTATTTGGCGGACAGCGTCTTCATAATTGTCGCACCATACAATGCCTTCATTATTCTCTATACGGGGGTAAATGCGTTCATAACGGATGACCGGAATCTGAAGTATGTCAGCAGTTTCACTGACGTTCCTGTGCAGCTCTTCGGCAAAAGGGTGCGCTGCGTCTATCAGCAGCGAGATGTTCTCTTTACGGCAGAAAGACTCCAGACTATCTTTATCCATGCCACCTTGCAGGCGGATGCCGTTATGCAGAGGAACTTCTTGTTCATTGCCCTTGGTTGAATAATAGAAGGGCTTTCCAGCTTCCTCAAGTGTTTGGACGGCTATGCGTCCTTCGGTTGTACCGCCTAATACTAATATCATTTTTTATTTTCTGAATAAGTGTTTGAATTCGTGTGCATACAGTCGCGACAGTCCTTTGCGATTGCCGATAGCCTCGCCTACGACAATCATGGTTGTCAGGGTCAGGTTATTTTCTTTTACTATCCGTGCAAGGTCTTTCAGCTCTCCCCGGAAGATGCGTTCGTCCGGCCAGGTGAGGTGATAGCATACGGCTACGGGGGTTGTTTCGGGATACTCCTGTAGAAGTTCCGCCTGCACTTGTTCTGCAATGCTTGCGCTAAGGAAGATGCACATGGTGCTTTGCGAGCGTGCCATGAGATGTAATTTTTCCCGTTCGGGCATGGGTGTCCGTCCTTCACCGCGGGTCAGTATGATGCTCTGTACTTTCTCCGGGATGGTGAACTGCGACTTTAAAGCCGCCGCTGCTGCCTGGAAAGAAGATATGCCCGGAGTGATATGATAACTCATGCCGTATCGGTCGAAGTAGTTCATCTGTTCCTGTATCGCACCATAGATGCAGGGGTCACCCGTATGCAGGCGTACGATGAACTTTCCTTGGTCGTAGAACTCTTTCATCAGTGCAAACTGTTCTTCCAAATCCATGGAAGCGGAGCTGCGGACTGTTGCGCCCGGTTTGGCGCAAAGTGTCAGTTCACGAGGCACGAGGCTGCCTGCATAGAGGATGAGGTCTGCCTTTTCCAGCATCGCCCGTCCTCGCACGGAGATAAGGTCAGGGTCGCCGGGACCTGCACCTACAATCTCGATGTGCCCCCGGCGCTGGGCGCAGATGTCCAGGGTGGCGGCTACCGTATAGTTCTCGCCTTTGCATTTCGGCATTATCAGTTGGCTATTTCCGGAGGACAGCAATGCGGCTGCCTCGCTTACACTGGGCGTACCCATGTGCTTCATCACTGTTTTGCTGGGGTGGGGCACGTCCATTGTCGCCAGTTCCTCGGCCGTATAGAAGAAGACTTCGTATTCCTTTTGGAGCGATTTCACTACCGGTTCGTCACGCTTGACGTTAATCGTAGATATGGTTATGATGGATTGCGGGGAGATGTTGTACTCTTCCAGCTTTTCTATAATGCCTTTCACAACTTTTCTCGTGGGGCTTGCCTGCCGGGCAAGTCCGATGCCGACGTGCACCACGCGCGGCACATAGCAGATGGACGGTATGTCCTTTATATAATGTATTCGCGGAGAGACGATCAGTACCAGCTTGAAGCGGGATAATTTGATGTCTTTCATCTGATAGAACACCTCTACATGAGGGGGAAGGTTCGCTTCCATCCAGTCGGTTCCTTTGTCGCGGATTTCCAACAGCAATGCGGTAGGCTGTCCGGTTACAAAAAGGCTGATAGCCTCGTTCATGCACGCCTTCATCTGGTCGTCGGGAGTTTGGGTAAGCCCTGCCAGCAGGTGGGTGGAAGGGCTCACACAGATGGTCGGAGACCAGCCGAAGCGTTGGGGAAGTTTGTCCAATGCCCACAGTCCGGTAAGGTCGCTTTGAGTGGTTATCACGGGTTCGGCTCCCAATGCACCGGCCACTGTCTCGGTCAGTTCGTTGGCTCCGCCGATATGTCCGGAAAGGACGGAAATGGCATGTTTACCTATGCTGTCCACGCAAATTACGGCAGGGTCTGTGTACTTGTCCTTCACGCAAGGGGCGATGGAACGTACGCAGATGCCTAAGGCTCCGATAAAGATAAACGCGTCGTAACGATTGAAATTCTTGACAGTGAAACTGCCGGTCGATTCGATGTGCGTACATCCGCTTTCATAGCGGGGAGTGAAAATCTCCGCTTCGGGAAATTCTTTGAGCAACAGCCGGGCGGAAGCCATTCCGGTTTCCGAAACGAGCATGATGGCCGTCTTTATGTGGGATGTTTCTGTTTTCATACAGGTTATTTGTTTTTATAATGAATATAGCTTGTCTTGTTATTTTATGAAAGTGTTGCTTTCATGATTTCAATAGGGTTATAATCATTCAGTGCGATGCGTGCTGACGGATGCAGTATCAGCCCGGCGGCTCCGGCTCCTTCCATGAATACTTTTTTACTGTCTGCCGATACGGAGTTAAAAACGATACAACCGTCGGGCTGTAACGCTTCCTTTATCTTCATCAGCATTTCCGGCAGATGTCCGCCGTGCCCGCCTATGAAGACGGCATCGGGACGGGGGAGAGTATCGGTCGCCGTTTGCAGGAAATCGCCTGTGATTGCCGTAATGCCCGGCGTACCGAAGCGGCGGCTGTTGATATTCATCAGTTCTTCGCCCTCGGCACGTACCTCAAAGGAAACGACCGTGAGGTGAGGGAATTGCAGCCGGGCTTCAATGGAAACCGACCCGGTGCAGAAACCGATATCCCAGAATACACGGCGGTGGTTCAGTTCCAGCGCTTGTAACGTAAGCAGGCGGATAGGTGCTTTGGTTATCATACGGGTACGTCCGTCCAAATGTGCGAATTGTTCGTCGGGGATACCAAAAGGGCGGGCTTCGGGAAAAGAGGTGGCGCAAAGCAACAGGTTGTTGGGATGCTCGAATCCGCCTTGCGTTGCTTCCTGTAGTGTCATGTGGCGGATGCGTTCTTTTTCGGGGTTGCCAAGATGCTCGCCTACATACATGGTGTAACGGTCGTATCCGTATTCCAGCATGCGGGCTGCGATTGTGGCGGGCGTATGTTCCCGGTCGGTAAGGATGCCTATCTTGGGAGCGCGTTCAATCAGGGCGCGGTCGAATTCATTCCAGGGACGTCCCGTCAGCGAAACGGTTCGCATATCGTCATAAGGCATTACGAGGCGGTGTGCTAATGTTTGGAGAGAATTGAAAGAGGGGTATAGCTTGATTTCAGCATCCGGCAATTTCCGTTTCACCGTATTGGCAAAGCCGAAGAACAGCGGGTCGCCCGAAGCGAAAACGATAATTTGCCGGGGGACGGCATCCGTTTGTCCGTATCCGTTACTGCTGAACACTTTCTCATATTGTGAGAATACGTTGTCCAATGGTACGGTAATGGAAATCCATTCCGCATCATCCGGCAACAAGTTTCCGACAATTTCTTTGTGCCGCACTCCCCCCGAAAATACTTTCCCGTGCCGTATGTGTTCCAATACTTCCGGCGGAAAGAAAGGCGTCCGGTTATCGTCCGTTCCTATAATGATAAATTTTCGTTGTATAACCATTCGCTTACCACTAATCGTTAATTCTTAATCGTTGTTTCACACGTCTCGTCCCGGTCGTAACTGTTCCGCATCATTGTAGCACAAAACGGCGTTTACTAATGTTGCAGCAAGGTTGCTTCCGCCTTTGCGTCCTTCTACAATTATTTTAGGGATGGCGGTGAAAGGCTTTGTCATGTGCTTGGACTCCTGTACGTGTACGAAGCCCACCGGAGCGGCGATAATCCCAGCCGGATGCGCTTTTCCTTTGCGTATAAGATCGCATAGTTCCATTAATGCTGTCGGAGCGTTGCCGAATACAAAAAGGGCGTCTGGATGGTCTTCAACGGCAAGGCGTGTGCCCGCTTGTGTGCGGGTGATGCCTTTCTCCGTTGCCATTGCTGCGGTACGGGGATCGCCGAGATAGCATTTCACCTTTACGCCCAAACGTTCCAAAGCTCCTTTACGAATGCCGCTGGCAGCCATTGTCACGTCGGTAACGATGGTCCGTATGCGTTTCCCGATGATACCTTGATATAGTGTTTCCACTGCTTTTTCGTCTGTGTGCAACAGCTTTTCCATTTCAAAATCTGCGGTGGTGTGGATGGCGTGTAGCAACGCCCATTTATGGTCGAGGGGAATGTCCCGGTTCCTGAGCTCTTTCTCGATGGTACGGAAGCTCCGTATCATGATGTCCTGCCCTTTACTAGCTCCATACTGGGTATTCCCGGTCGCAACCTCCTCCCGGTAATATCCCCGCGGAGTAATCATCGTACCGTTCCATTCGTACGATTGCGAGTTGCCTATCAGTACTACGGTAAACATATCCGTCTTTTCGGGGTCGAACGCTTCCAGCGTCGTTATGTGCACTTCCTGTTCGGGACGCCCTGCCTGGCGTACATAGCCTACGGGGGTCTGTGGTGAACGTCCTTCTTGCAGGAATAACTCTTTCAGCCGGTAAAGTTGCCAATAGCGGCCTTCACTTTTGGGATTGTAGACGGCTGTCACGAAATCGGCTGCGGCAGCGGCAATGATACGTTTCTCGATGCGTTCCCACGGGGTCATCAGGTCTGAGAGGGAGATAACGCAGAAGTCATGTCCCACAGGAGCTCCCAGCAGGGAAGCCGCTTTCTGGAATGCGCTGATACCGGGCAGGGAAATAATCTCTGCGTTACTGTTCCGTTCCCGCTTCATTTCATACACAAGCGGCGTCATACCGTAAATCCCTGCATCACCCGAACTGATGACGCACACCGTTTTTCCCTGCTCCGCCAGCTCGAAAGCTTGCTCGGCGCGGATACGTTCGCGTTTCATTCCTGTATCTATACATTCCGTATCGGGGCGCAGGTACGGAGTGACAAAGCGGAAATAGTATTTATAGCCCACCACTGCATCCGCTTCCTGTAAAGCGGCAACAACAGCGGGTGTTATGTCTTGCTTATTGCCCGGACCGATGCCGGCGATGATTATTTTGGGTTGTTTCATTTGCTATCTGACTTATTGCTGTCTGTTCTGCAGAGCATGGTAAGTGTTACGCCTGCAGTTCACAAAGATACATTCTATTTATCACATTATGGCATGAAAAGGTGACTTTTTCACTCGTTTTTTTCCCCTGCCGCATATACCGCTTTCTTTTCCATGATGCCCTGTGTGCGGTGCTTCAGTCCGAAGCGGATATGGTCTACGAATATCTTTTGTATTTCAGGGATTTGCCCTAAACCTTCCATGCGCACATGAACGGTATAACCTTCTTTTTCAAGCATCTCCCGCCATTCTCCGGCAATATCGTTTTTGGCGTGGTCGCCGGCTACAAACATAAAAGGAACGAGTGTCACACTCTTTGCTTTGGCCGCTTTCAGTTGTGCCAACATGGTTTCAAAGGTGGGATAGCCTTCGATGGTCCCCACATGGAAGTTACCGAATCCGGCTACTTTCAGCATATAGTCCATCTGACTGTATGTAGCAGTACCGGGCGTATAAGTGCCATGCCCTACCAATACGAAGTGTTCTTTACCCTTTTTCTTTGCACTCTGCTGCACCGAAGCATTGAGGCGTTGTCCTAAAATATCAGTTACTTTTTCCGCATCTTCCACCGAATAGAGTAGGGGAGTGCCTACGCGTATCTCCTTGAAGAAAGGCAGTACGCTTTCCACATCACGGCGGAGCGACTCCATTTCCACACCGTCAATGATATTGGTACTTTGCACAATAATGTGTGTGTAGCCCTCTCCACGCAGTTGGAGTAGCGCATCCAGCGGGGTATTTTTGACAACGCCGCGTGTCTTGAGGCGGCGTATGATGATGCGCGAAGTATAGGCTTCGCGAAACTCCAGGTCGGGAAAAGCCTTGCGTGCTTGGGCATTGATAGCATCAATCGTCTGCGTACGTGTATCATCGTGCGTCGTGCCGAAGTGTACCATAAGCAATGCGGCCTTTTCGCCAGGTTTCATGCTTGCAAGCATATCGCTCGACACGAAGTTTCCCCCTTCGTGAGCGGAGCAGAAGAGAGAAATGGCAAGGAGCAGGGAAAGGAGAGATGTTTTCATAAATAAAAGTAATTACTGTTTTGTAAAAATGATTGCTGTTTTTTTATTTCTTAAACCGTACCGACAAACTCACGTATACCGAGCGTCCCGGGCTGAGCGTGGAGAAGTTATTGTTCCAGGGGCGGTCATCTTTCTTGTCGAAGATATTCTCGATACCTACGCCCGGTTCCAGAACCACGGATTGCAGATTGAAGGTGTGGCGGGTATTCAAATCCCATTGCTGGAATTTGGGAGCGTAACCGTACGTTTGCGAGTAGCGTTCGCCTTGCAGGTGTCCGTGCACGTTTACGTTCAGGCGGTAGAAGCTCCAGGCGTGTTCCCACTGGCCGTTGATGTTCCCCATGTGCCTGACGCTTTTGTCTATGGGCGACACTTTGTAACTGCCGTCGGCTTGCAACTGCTTGGCCTCGGTGTCCATGTACGTGTATCCGCCGCCTGCCCTGAAGCCCGCGCCTAGGTTCAGGCTGGCGTTCAGGCTGATGCCTTTGGTCTTGGCTTTGTCCACGTTGTCGCGCTGACGTATCTCGTCGAAGGTGGCGTGCTTGTCGTCCAGTCCCATGTCGTGTATCTCCTGATCGGAGAGGGTGCGGTAGTTTATCATGTCGCGGATGTTGTTGATGAACCCGGTGACGGACACGGAGAGCCGGCGGTAGTTGTACTCCGCATTCAGCGAGTAGAAGTTGTTCTTTTCTGGTTTCAAACCGACGTTGCCCGTGGTGTAGCGGTTGCTGGTCTTGGATTCGTCGGTGGCGTAAAGTTGCGACAAGGTAGGCGTGCGGAAGCCTGCCGCGTAGGCGGCACGCAGGTTCAGTCCGCCGAGCTTGTACATCAGCGATACGTTGGGAGTGGCATAATTCTTGAAGTTCTCGTTGTAGATGTAGCGTATGCCCAGTACGGCTTGCAGGTTCAGGGGCAGCTTTATTTCATCCTGTGCGTAGAAAGCGAGGGTGTACATGTGGCGGGAGTCGATGTTGTCCGATTCGCTCTCCAGCCCCTCGTTTACGTATTCTACGCCGGCAGACAGTTTGTTGCGGCTGCCCAGGCGGAAAATACCCTTGATGTTTCCGTTGTAGTATCGCACTTGTTTGCGGGTCACCCGGTCGCCCGGCAGATAGTTGCCCGACTTCTTGAAGTACATATAGTCCGACGAGTAATTGTCCGAGTAGAACTCTGCATCGATGTAAGCCGAACGGTTTATCATGTACTTCATGCCGGCGCCATAGGTATAGGTCTCGTGTTTCAGATTGTAGGTATAGGCGTCTTTCTGTACGAACTGGCCTTTACTTTTGGCATAGTAGGTGGCGTCCTGCGGACGGCGGGTTTTGTTATCAAAATAAGTACCGCGCGCGTAGAACGATAGTTTGTCTGTGGCATTGAACACGAAACGCTGGTTTACGGTGTTGGAGTAGAAGCCTACGGAAGTAGGGCGTCCCGTTTCGTAGCCGTTCTCGTCAATGTTGTTGTTCTGCCAGCTTCCTGTCTGACGGCGCTGGTAGGAAGTATAAGAGGAGAACTTGCCTGCATTGACATCGGCATTGACGCTCTCCGTCAGTCGTCCCTCACCGGAGTAGTGAGTATAGCTGGATACGTTCACGGTGTTCCGGGCATCGTCCGTGATGATGTTGATAACACCGCCTATGGCATCGCTTCCGTATAGGGCGGATGCCGCGCCGTTCAGTATCTCGATGCGCTTGATGTTGGCCACGTTGATGCGCGTGTAGCGGTCTTCACCAGCCAGACGTCTGCCGTTTTCCAATATCAGTATGTAGTCCTCGTTGATGCCGTTCAGGCTCATGGTAGTGCCCATGCCGTTGGTGTAGGAAGAGATATTGGGCGTCAGCTTCACCAGCGCTTCTTCCAGCGTAGATACGTTGGCGCTGCCTATTTCTTTGGCTGTGATTACGGATACGGGAACGGGGCTGTCTGTCATGCGGCGGTGCGTACCGGTTCCGGTCACTACCACCTGGCTGAGGTTGCTGTAACTCTCCTCCAGCTTTACAAGGATGTTTTCTTCTTGTCCGTCCGCGGTGTATTTTTTTGGGGTGAAGCCGATGTAGGAGAAGCGCAGCGTGTGTTGTCCGTCGGGCAGATTGTCGATGATAAATTCTCCTTTTCCGTTGGTGGTGCATCCCGTCAGACTGTTGTCTACGCGGATATTTACCCCTGCAAGAGGCTCGTTCGTGTCGGCGCTCACCACCTTTCCGCTCAATGCGGTTTGGGCATGGAGCAGGGGTGTCAGGCAGCACAGTATGGCTGCCAATAAATAGTTGGTTTTCATTTATTGAAAAATGTAAGATTAATACTTGTCTTCCTGACCCCGGGAAGGCGTTGACTGTGTAATTGCCCAGGCAGGTTTCCTGACTCAGCCCTACGGAAAACCACACCTTCCCGTCTCCGGTCTGCGATGGCTCAAACTGATGTTCGCTCTCACCAACAGCCGTCTGTAAGACAGTGGCATTGTTTTGAAGAATGTTTTCCGTATGCTCCGTTGCTGCAACAAGCAGGCGGAGCAAAGTGGCTTTACAGTAGCGGGCACTGTTCCGGTTTCGCACCGGATTCCCTTTTATACAACTCGTTGGAATAACGGAGTGTATCACCTAAGCGGTGACAAATATAGCGGTTTATTTTTAATTGATAAAGGAAAGGGCGGGATAATGCAACCGGTCTTACGGAGTGATTTGCTTTGCATTACGGATTTGCTTTGTTTTGCGGGATGGATTTTTTCATCTCTCGGAACGATTTTCCCGGTCTCATGGGATGAATATTTTCAACTTATAAGACGGATAACAAAAAGGGGGTTGTCGGTTATTTTACCTGACTGTCTTTAGGTGAAAGGTTCATTTTAGGGGCCAATAAGGAAGTGACCCCTAAAATGAACCTTAAAATGTTTGGGTGTTCTTTATGTCTTTAATTTAATTCTTTGATTGTTAGTGTAATATGCGACATTTTCCTGAAAATGAAAAATACCCGCATATTTTTTCTGTCTCAGCTTTTCCTCTCCTTTTTCCCTTATTGAATTAAGAAAATGGAGGACAAATATTATACTTCCGGCTGATATCCTTCACCGTTTTCCCAGGCATCGGCATCCCATTGCTCTTTCAGGTGATTCACCCAGATTGCGCGGATTTCGGGATAGCTGCCCAGAGCCTTGATACCGCAGCCGTCTTTGATACCGTGATCGGCATCAGCTTGGCCTACGGGATGGGCTTCAAATGTTCTGTCTACCTTGAAACCTGCTTTCTCCAGACGTTCGCGCCAACTGTACTCGTTGGTATTGAGTTCCACTTTATCCAAGCCTTTGTTCTCGGCTATCGCTTCGATGCCCCATAGGTCGTTGTGGGCATGGTCACCGGCGATGGACATGAAAGGAGCGAGGTATACGTTTACTTCATTCGGCTCCAGGTTATTGTCCTGGCAGTACTTCATCACTTGCGAATAGATGCAGCCGGGATAGTCGGCTATCATTTGGGCGGCAGGTACTACCGGGATACGGTCTACCGCTTTCTCTTCCTCTTCTTTCGGCCAGAAAAGCATTTCTCCATAGTCTACAGTACCTACGAAGATATTCTTGTTTGTGGCAAGAGTATGCAAGGCGGTTTGGACTTCGGAGTATTTGGTGTTGGCATTGTAGTTCACATCAGGGTTACCGTGCCCCATCAGGAGAACGATGTTCTTCTTTTCAGCCAGTTTGTTCTTGTAGTGGTTGTAAAGGACCTGTGCCACTTCGTCCGTATCATCATCGGTAGAGAGCAGGTTGGCGCCTTTCAGCACGTCGATGTGCGGATACCAGTCAATCATAAAGTTTTTCTTGATATCGGTATTCATTAGAGAAAGGTATTCCTCGCCGGGAATGACGTGAAGCGACTGTACGGCTACGTGTGTATATCCTGCATCGCCGATGGCTTTCAGCCATTGGTCCAGTTTGTAGCGCGCTTCGCCGGTAGAAGCCTCTGCACGGCCGATGCAGGTACGTGAGGTGAAAGACATATAGATGTCTGTTTGAGGGAACTGCTTCCGGAAGTCGGCGATGATTTCGTTGTAAACGTCCAATGACTCATTATAAGTGCTTCCGAAAGTACAGAGTAGGATGGCGGTGTCATGCTTCTTGGTTTCGGCTACTACCCTGGTTGCAGGGTTTACGGTACTTTCCGCATCGTCGTCATCGCTACAGGAGGTGAATCCTGTGCAAGTTGTGGCTGCTACGAGAGCCGCCATCAGATAAAACTTGAAATTTTTCATACTTTGTTTGTAAATTGATTAATAAAAAAGATGTTTTTCTCTATTTTGCCCCGCCCCCGTTCTTGAACTTTATAAGCGCCGATGCGTAGAAATTCCTTCCCGGCGTGCTGGTAGCCCGGTTACGTCCGAAAGGAGTGCGGTCTACGTAGTTGAAGAGGTTGTCTACACCTATGTTCATTGTCAGCGTCCAGTGCCGCATCTTCATTAGGGTATGGGCGGTGTTGATGCGCCATGTCTGGAAGCCGTCGGCATCGTTGTCGTTAACGTAGTGGCGGGTCGACTGGTATCGGCCGTACACTCCCAAGCCGAAGCGGTAACAGTGCCAAGTGTACTGCCAGGTGGTGTTGAGCGTGGCATTATGGTTGGATGTGGCGTCGATGTAGAGGTACTTCATGTAGTTATCGCCCGTATCGGCGGCATACTGCGCTTTCGGATCGGCATAGCTGTACCCACCGCCCAGCATGATGTCTTTCGTGGGGCGGTAGTTGAAGGTGAAGTCTATGCCATAGATGCGGGCTTTCGTGAGGTTGGTGTATTTCTTGCTTTTCTCTATTTCGAGGAGCTTTTCTTCGGGGGTGACTTTTATCTCTACCAGCTCTATCATGTTGCGGATGAAGTTGGCATATCCGGTCAGGCTCGCCTGGAACTTGCTTCCTGCATACTCCACGCTGATGGAAGTGTATTGTGAGGTTTGCGCCTTGAGGTCTGTATTGCCATGATAGGCGGTGAGGGAGCTGCCGCCGATGCTGCCTGTGTGTTCATAATAAAGCTCTTTGATGGTAGGCGCCTTGAAGCCCATGGCATAGGAAGCGCGCAGGTTGAAGTTACCGGCTTTGTAGAGTGCGGATACTTTGGGGCTGAGGTTCAGTCCGGTTTCCTTGTGTTGCGTGCCGCGTACGCCGGCAGTCAGTATAAGGTTGCTTGTGGCAGTCCACTCTTCCTGCGCATAGGCGGCGAGCGTATAGACGGAAGCGATGTCGCCTGCTATGTGGTGAGGCGATTCCAGACGGTTGTACTGGTACTCTATGCCAGTATTGAGGATGTGCCGGTCGCCGAAGTAAAAGATACCTTTTACCTGCGCCAGCACTTGTTGCTGTATGCTCTGCTTGATACGCTGGCCGGGGTAGTAGGTGATGCGGTCGCCGTCTTTGAAGTAGTCGGTGATGTCTTTCAGCTTATAGTCGTAGAAGTAACCGTAGCGACCGTAAGAGAGGTCGGCGGTGAGGTAGTTGCGCCCGTTCAGCTTGTACCTGCTTCCGGCGGCAAAAGTATAGTTGCGGTAGTAGAAGTCGTTGGGCAGGTACTTCCACGGGCCGTGCGTACGCATCACCCAACGTTCGTAGTACGTTCCTTCGGCGGTGAGGTTCAGTTTTCTGTTTACCTGCCATTCCAGATTCTCGGAAAGAGTGTAGTTGCTGGAACGGTTTACGGTAAGCATGGTGGAACCGGGCTTCAGTTGGTTCTGATCCCATTGCATATCCGTATTGCGCCAGCCGTCGGTGTGCCGGAAGTTGATACCGGTCACCGATTTCAGTTTGCCGTAGCCGAAGCCGAAGTTGGCGCTTTGCCGTACATCGCCATGCTCGCCCACACGGGTGGTGCTGGTGAGTTCCATTTTCTCTCTGCTCCGTTTGGTAATGATATTGATGACTCCGGCAATGGCATCGCTGCCGTAAAGTGAAGAAGCGGCGCCTTTCACGATTTCGATGCGCTCTATGTTGGCGGGATTCAGTTGGTTGAGGTCGTTTTGTCCGCCGATGTCCCCGTTCATGCGCTTGCCGTTTATCATGATGAGGATATAGTCGTTGTTCAGTCCGTTGAGCTGGATATGGCTGCCCATGTCGCCGTCATGGAAGGTGAGGGAAGGGCTGAGCCCGCTGAGAAGGTCGTCTATGCTGCGCGCCTGATATTGCTCCAGCGCTTTTCCCGTGAGCACCTCTGTCTGCACGGGGGCGTCTTTCAGGTAGTGCTCGGTTCCCGTACCTGTTACCACTACTTCGTTGAGCAGTAACGAGAGTTCTTTCTCATCTTTGTTTTTAAGGATACTTTGTGCCGGGGCGGATTGCATCACACCGCACAGCAGTACCGTTTCAAGCCAATACTTGTGCTTCATCGTCTACCGATTTTTTCGTTGATAAAACAAAACGGCACTTCGCTTCTGTGTGCGAAAGATAATGGCCCGAAAGAGTAAAATAGGAATCCTATCGTATCAGTATAGGGGACATCGCTTCTAATCCTGGAAGCTTAGTGCTCAAGTTACGGAAGTTGGTAGGTATTCTGGCTCTCCTCTGCTTGTATTACCTTCCCATCGCGTTGCCGCGACAGTGGCTTTTGCGGATACAAACATCTTTTATTGAGGATTACAGCTGCAGGTACAGCTCCGGTTTTGCACCGGATTCCCTTGCATCGGCAGGCGGATATGCCTTCCCGATTGCCAATTCCGGGGATAAAGATAAATACTTTTTATATATTATTCAGCTTTTTCTTCTTGATTATTTTCTTTTTTCTTCATTTTGTCTTTCTATCGGTAGTATTCCTCTGCTTTTGCAAGTGTTTCCGGCTTGCCGATGTCGAACCAACGGAGGTCCTGAAGCGGATAGCCCTGTATGCAGACCGTTTCGCACACGGATAGATAAAAAGGAATAATGGAGAACTTCCCTTCCCATTGTCCCCTTTCCATATAGCGGAAAAGGGAAGGGGATATGACGTGAATGCCACCGAAAGCCATTTCCTTGTATTGCCTTTCTTGGAAAGAGAATCCTTCGGGCTTGGTTTCACCGGTGGATTTGTTTATCCAGCCGTGCAGGCGGTTGGCATCGTCCAGCAGCAGGTAGCGTGATGTCTGCCGTTGACTGACGAGCAGTGTAGCCTCTGCATTGCTTTCCCGATGATGCCGGTAAAGCTCTGCAAGATTGATGTCGGAAAGGATGTCGGCATTGTGCACCAGGAACGGTTCGTTGCCGTCCAGGAACGGACGCGCTTTCTTTATCCCGCCACCGGTGTCGAGCAGCATATCCCGTTCGTCACTGAGGTGGATAGTGATGCCGAAATCGTTATTGGCGCGGAGAAACTCGATAATCTGTTCTCCAAAGTGGTGGATATTGACCGTAATGTCATTGAATCCGGCTTCTTTCAGCCGTAAAATCACCCGTTCCAGCATCGGTTTTCCGGCTACGGAGATGAGTGCTTTTGGGGTGTGGTCTGTCAGCGGACGAAGGCGGGTTCCCAGTCCGGCGGCAAATATCATTGCTTTCATAAAATAATAGGATGACGGGCGGTATTACTGTTTCGCGCTAAAATTCTGTTCTATGTTCTGTTCTCTGTGTATCAGGTTCACTTGTACGCCGAACTTCTTGTTGAGGTGTTCGGCAAGGTGTTGGGCCGAATATACGGAGCGGTGTTGGCCGCCTGTACAGCCGAAACATACGGACAGGTTGGTAAATCCCCGTTCCATATACCGTTTCACGGATGCATCTACCAGACCATATACGTGTTCGAGGAATACGGCGATTTCCCCATCCTCTTCAAGGAAGCGGACAACGGGCTCGTCGAGGCCGGTGAAAGGCTTGTAACGTTCGTATTTGCCAGGGTTGTTTACGGCACGGCAGTCGAATACGAAACCGCCGCCGTTGCCGGAAGAATCTTCGGGGATACCTTTTTTATAGGCGAAACTGGTGACTTTTACTACTAGGCGACGCTTTTGCAGGTCGTCGGTGAATTGTTTCAGTTCGGTCAGCCTGTGCAGGACTTTACAGAGATACGGATATTCGGGGTAAGGCTCCTGCAACAGCTGGCGCAGGTTTTCAATGGCGAAAGGCACGCTTTGGATGAAGTGGGGCTTCTTCTCGAAGTAACCGCGGAAGCCGTATGCGCCCAATACCTGCATGGTGCGGAACAGTACGAAATGACGGAGTTGGGCATAGAAATAGCTTTCATCTACCGGCTGGTATTTGCGCAGGGCTTCGATGTATTCTTTCAGAAGTTCTTGGCGCAGGCTGTCGGGATAATTGGCCTT
>OHAP01000088.1_pt1 | contig 60877 bp, 89 predicted proteins | sample 1577171 | NCBI WGS metagenome assembly OHAP01 (sample SAMEA3541489, study PRJEB24748) | human gut metagenome | biome: human gut; feature: human-associated habitat; material: faeces | place: China | collected 2012 | reverse complement strand
CAGTGCATCTCCCCCATAGCACTTGGCCAGCACATCCTTCCGCAGGGCACTGACATTTTCCCGAGCGATGATCTTGCTGCCGATGGCTGCCTGGATGGGAATCTCAAAGAGCTGACGGGGAATCAATTTCCGCAGCTTTTCCACCAGGGCACGGCCCCAGTACTGGGCCCGGTCCCGATGGACGATGGCACTGAGGGCATCCACCGGATCTCCGTTCAAAAGGATATCTACTTTCACCATATCGGAAGCCCGGTAGCCGCTGAGTTCATAGTCCAAGGACGCATACCCTCGGGAAACACTTTTCAGCCGATCGAAGTAATCGAAGATGATTTCCGACAAAGGCAGGGCATAGTGGATCATCACTCGGTTTTCGTCCAGGTAGGTCATATTCTGGTACTCTCCCCGTTTTTCCTGGGACAGTTCCATGATGGGCCCTACGAAATCCTTGGGCACGATGATGGTGGCATTCACGAAAGGTTCTTCCACATGCTCGATTACCGTGGGATTGGGGAACTGGGAAGGATTGTCCACCATTTCGATTTCCCCATTGGTCTTCACCACTTCATAGATGACGTTGGGAGCGGTGGTGATCAGGGTCAGGTTGTATTCCCGTTCCAGCCGTTCCTTGATCACGTCCATATGGAGCAGCCCCAAAAAGCCGCAGCGGAATCCGAAGCCCAGGGCGGTGGAAGTTTCCGGTTCAAAGGTCAGGGAAGCGTCGTTGAGCTGGAGTTTTTCCAGGGCATCCCGGAGATTGTCATAATCAGAATTTTCCACAGGGTACAGGCCGCAGTACACCATGGGGGTGGCTTTCCGATAGCCAGGGAGAGGTTCCTTGGCCGGACGATTGTTGTCGGTGATGGTGTCCCCCACCCGAGCATCCTTCACGGTCTTGATGGAAGCAGCCAAAAAGCCCACCTGTCCTTCTCCCAATTCCGGTACATTGACCATGGCCGGTTTAAAGACCCCCACTTCCGTCACTTCATAGACTTTGCCGGTGGCCATGAGCCGGATGGACATGCCTTTCTTCAGGCAGCCATTCACCACCCGCACATACAGCATGACCCCTTTGTAGGCATCGAATTTGGAATCGAAGATCAGGGCCTGGAGAGGTGCTGCCGGATCCCCTTTGGGCGGAGGCACCCGTTTCACCACCGCTTCCAGCACCTGGTCCACCCCCAGGCCGGTCTTGGCACTGCAGAGCACACAGTCACTTTTGTCGATGCCCAGCACATCTTCGATTTCCTTTTCTACCAGGGGCACATCGGCACTGGGCAAATCGATCTTGTTGATCACCGGGATGATCTCCAGGTCATGGTCCATGGCCAGATACACATTGGCCAAAGTCTGGGCCTCGATGCCCTGGGTGGCGTCGACGAGCAGCACCGCGCCTTCGCAGGCGGCCAGTGCGCGGGACACCTCATAGGTGAAGTCCACGTGGCCGGGGGTGTCGATCATACCGAGCGTGTATTCGGTGCCGTCAAAGGTCCACGGCACGCGCACGGCCTGGGATTTGATGGTGATGCCACGCTCCTGCTCGATATCCATACGGTCGAGGAAGCGATCGCGCATCTCTCGCTCGGGCACAATGCCGCTCAACTGCAAGATGCGGTCGGCCACGGTCGACTTGCCGTGGTCGATGTGTGCGATGATACAGAAGTTGCGAATCACCGACTGATCCGTGGAACCCGGCTGATTGTGTTGGACGACCAACGCATTCCTCCTCTTGGCATATACTCAAACTTCACCTAGTGTAGCCGAGGGACTGTATTCGGCGTGGCATTGCGCGGGTTTTTCCGGGGCTCATGCTATCCTCTAACTTTTGTATGTCCTTATAACACACATCGTTTGGAGTAAACGTGGCAAACATTAAGTCGCAGAAGAAGCGCGTGCTCACCAATGAGAAGGCGCACCTTCGCAACGTGGCTGTGAAGTCCGGCCTGAAGACCGCCATCCGCGCCACCCGCGAAGCCATCGCCGCCGGTGACAAGGCTGCCGCCGAGGCCGCCTACAAGGTTGCCGCCCAGAAGCTCGACAAGGCTGCTGGCGCTGGCGTGATCCACAAGAACCAGGCCGCCAACCGCAAGTCCGGCCTCGCTGTTGCGATCAACGCTCTGTGAGCATAAGCCTCTTAAGGTTTTAGAAAGTCCCGCAAGTCATCTGGCTTGCGGGACTTTTTGTATCTCCGTTCAAAGAGGTACATTGGCGGTCTTGCGAAATGACATCTCCGTTCAGAGAGGTACCGAATACGGGAAAAACCAACTATAAACGCCATCATTGCAACACTTATACTCAGCGTTTCGTGCTTCAGGTACCTCTTTGAAAGCAGTTAGCATTCTGCAGAAGGCCAGATGTACCTCTTTGAAGACAGTTAGCCCTGAGGCGGCCTTGAACCATCCTGAGGCTTGTCTTCTTCGTCCTTGGTGGTATCGCCGGGATCGACGGTATCGGCGTGCGGATGGATGACCGGGCGCTTGAGATATCGGCTTTCGCTGGGCAGGTAGACGCGATGACGTTCGACGGCTCCGGGCAGAGTGACGTTGAAGCCTACCGAGAGCAGTCGCAGCGCCACCACGATGATGACGATCAGCACGTCGAGCAGCATTTCCGAGCGCATGTCGAACCAGCCGTAGCTTACGCCGCGCCATACCAGCACGGTCAGGATGCAGCCGATGAACGAAGGCACAGCATAGAGGTGTTTGTCTCGAATAATCATTGGCACGTCGCCAATGAAGATGTCACGAATGAGGCCGCCGGCCAGTGCTGTGAACATGCCAAGGAATACGGCTGTCATGCCTGAGGAACCGTAGGCCAGAGCTTTTGCGGTGCCGCTGACTGCGAATAGTCCGAGGCCCAGAGCATCGATGACAGTCATCGTCCATTTGAGTTTGGTGATCTCCGGATGGGCCACCACCACGATAATGCCGGAAAACAGCGTGGTGAGCACATAGCCTTTGTCGGTGATGCCGACCGGCGGCAGGGCACCGAGCATCACGTCGCGCACAAGACCGCCGCCGAGTGCGGTAAGCCATCCGCACAGCATGATGGTGAAGATGTCGTAGCCCTTGCGAATGGCGGCAAGTCCGCCCGATAATCCCCAACACAGGATTGCTAAATACTCGATGACCACAAAAACGATGTTGTTCTCCAACGCCACCTGCATGAGCCACTCCCCTCTGGTACCGCTTCGGTTCGTCTCAGTCCGTCTTCGTTCTGTTCCCGTTCATCCTTATTCGGCGCTACAGCCCGTCGTACCCGAGCCTACAACAGGCCTTGCCTGAGTAGTATGGCCGGGGAGGAAGGGGCCACTAAGACGTGAATAGGATGGCAATGACGCCAGCTTGCCGGTAGTCGTTGGCAACTCAGCCCCTCTAGGTTTTACGATCTGTAATCAAAAAACATGTATGGACTTAATCGTTGTTGATTTCTGATTCAATCAAGGCGACTTTTTCTTCGACGTCACGCAAGCGATTGCGCAGTGCGGACTCGATATCGATGCCGTCAACGCGGGCCTTGCGCACGACGGCGAGGATTTCATCGGCGTAGGCATCGGCCTTCTCCCGTTCAGCGGAATTGTCGCCGCTTGATTCGGATTGGTTCGCCGCTTGAGGATGTACATCATCTCGCTGAGCATCAGCCGCAGCCGGCTCATCAAACGCCGCGAACAATCTATCAGCATTCGGCGATTTGGAGATGCGAGAAACGACTTTGGCCGCGCGAGGCAACGCACCTTGAGCGCGGGAAATGCCCTCAAGCACGGATTTACGATGCTTTTCCTGCTGTTTCATCTTTTCCCATAGAGCCAGCACAGCTTCCGGGGATTCGGGTTGGGCAGCTTCTCCCCCGTCGTTACTGTCAGCATCAAAAGCATCAGAAGAATCAGAGGAATTGCCGGCATCATCAGCCGCAAACACATGCGGATGCCGAGTGATGAGCTTGTTCACCAACCGATCGGCGACCTCATCAATACCGAACGGGTCCTCAGTATCCGATTCGCAGACCCGCGCCTGAAACACGGATTGCAGCAACACATCACCCAGTTCCTCGCGCATGTTGTCACGGTCGTGAGTCTCCACCGCGTCGACGTATTCGTAGGTTTCCTCGAGCAGATTCTTGAGCAGCGACTTGTTCGTCTGCTTGCCGTCCCACGGGCAGCCGCCCGGCGAACACAGCACATCCACCACGGCCTTGACCCGGTCCAGCGCCGTCGCTGCCTCAGCCACCGGCTTCAATTTCGAGCAGTGTTCGAAGCCTGACGGCAAACGGTAGGCTGAAGCATGGTATTCCGTCATGTCACTCATCTTGCTCATAGGTTTGCTCCTGTTCTCATCTGGATGAACCATAACCACCCCCCGCAACGTGCAGAAGACCTAGATCATATTATTTGTTGCGGAATGTTGCTAAATCCATCTGTATCTCTCTAGCCAAGAACATTTCCAATACGCCAAGACCCCTTGGAATTGTTGCTGTTCCAAGGGGTCTTAGTCAGAAACAAAAGGTGCTAGTTCAGCACACCTTCCACATCCAGTAACGTATAATGAAATCAACGGCTCCCACGGAAAGAACGGCGGAATTCCAACGATTTGATACGATTGGTATACCATTGGAATACCATTCGCCACGGATTGTTTGTTGGAGAATGTTGGAGAATGAAGGATGCTGAATGCCTAGGATAAGGAAAACCGGAGCGGTCTACCCCATCCGCCACGAGCAGCGGAAAACACTCAAGGACGGCACGGTAAAGACATACGTGAACTGGCAGGCCAAGGTGGACGGCCGATGGGTGTCCGCCAAGACCTACAAGGAATGCGACAGGAAAATAGCCGAAGCCCTCAAGGAGAAAACCGAATGGGGCATGGGCGTAGACCGCGCCACCCGGCTCGGCGAGTACGCGGAACGATGGTTCGAGCTGAAACGACGCGACCTGAAACCCAAGTCCATCAACAACTATGCGAGCCTCATAAGCGTGCACCTGTGCAAGTACGCGAACGAGAAGCTGGGCGAAGTGACCGCCTCGGCGGTGCAGCGCATGATAGCCAACATGCGCAACCTCGACGGCACCCCATGCTCGTACAACCGGCAGCTTGGCTTCTACAACATCCTTAACCAGATATTCAAGGCGGCGGTGGCCGACCGGCTGATACCCACCAGTCCGGTCACCAGCGCGGCAAGGCCGAAACGCAGGGACATGGGATTGGCCGGGGACCGGCGCACCATCAACGGGCCCGTGGCCGTGTCGGCGGACAGGCGCAGCGGCACGCAGGACCGCAAGGCGTTCACCGTGGAGCAGATGCAGGACATGCTCGAAGCGTCCTCCGACGACCTGTTTCTGGGGGCACGCCAATGGTGGCGTCTGCTCACCGGCATGAGGCAGGGGGAGATACTGGGAGCCACGTTGGACGATCTCGACCTGTGGCGGGACAAGACGTTGGAAACCCCGGACAGCGGCGAGATATGGATAGGCACCTACACGGTGAACTGGAAACTGGAAAGCCTCGACAAGGAGCATGGGTGTGGGGAGCCCGGCAGGGACGGAAGATACCCGTGCGGCTTCAAACGGCCTTCGAGCTGCCCCCGATACCGGTGGAGGGTGCCGGACGGATACGACATGATACACCTGTGCAAGGGGTACGCTTTGACGCCGCCGAAGTCCGCGAGAGGCAAGGTCGTGCCGATAATCCCCCAGTTGGGCACCGTCGTGCACCGGTATCTGGAGGCCACGGAGAATATCATCCCGAACCCGTACAACCTGATATTCAGGACGCGCGAAGGACTCCCGATATCCGCGTTGGATGACAGGGCCGGTTTCCGCGATCTCATGCGTAGGGCGGGCATCCCCGACTACGAGAACCGGTACGGGCATGAATGCCGCAATTCCGTCGTATCGCTCCTGTTCCACATGAAGGTTGACGCCGGCATCATCCAACGCATCGTCGGCCATTCGAGCATAGCCATGAGCGAGCATTACCGCACCGTGCCGATAGAGGATTTGATGCGCGGCATGGAGACGATAGGCGACGGGCTCGATTTGAAGCAGATCGAATGGAAAGCGTGAGCATATTCCCGGCTTCAGAAAAATGGTCCCGTCCTCCAATACAGGAGAACGGGACCATTCATGTTCCTAGCGGCTTGTTCATTGGGCAAGTTGCATGATTCTAGCGGATACACTCGGAATCGTTATGTTGCCGCCCATCGTGGACTCATAGGTTATCGTCCCATCAGCGGTGCCCCACAAATCAACTATGTCATCCTCCAGAAGTCGATTATCGTTGCCGGTGCGCATGTATGAGACGAATATGACCTTGTTGGAATCCCAGATTCCATAATCGCCCTGCTCCACGCTGACTCGATATTGAGTGTCAATATCACCTTCAATGACCTGTACGATTTTCCCATGGAAATGGACGCGCTTGCCCTTGTTCGCATCAGGGTTTCGAGCCAGATCATCGAAAGGTATATCCTGCGCGGACGCCTTGAACTGGTCATCTGATTCATCGGCCGTGACGGAGAAGGTCGCCTCGAACCCCTTGAACTCCACGGTGAACTCCTGCGTCTGACCCGCTTGAAGCTTACCGGGGTTCTTGACGGTGAAGCCCGATATTCCGTCCCTTGTGGAGCCATCGTCATACGTGGCCGTCACGTCTATGCCTTCGGTCGAATTATTTATCTCGGTGCCATCGGCCGTCGAACCCGAATACTCGGCTGTGATTCCAGTCAACGATTTAGGTTTCGGGGTTTCCTTGGTCTTGGAACTCTGGGAGGAGTCGGAGGTCGCAGGCGCGGTTGCGTCGTTCTTGGCTGCTTCGATACCGGACGCGGCCAAGCCGACAATCAATATGAAGACAATGATGCCAGCAATCGCGGCACCTGCGAGGCTGAGGACGAATTGCCATATCTTCATGGTGATTGTTTTTGCGGCGGGCTTCAATCCGTGCGGCTGCCCCGAGGGAAAGTACGGGTCAAGCGGATGTGGGGCCACATATTGCCCGGCCTGCGGTTGTTGCGACTGTGGCGCGTATGCACCGTATGTGGGAGTCGGTTGTGGCGTGGGCTTATCGGCGGACTGCCGCGACGATGGTTGACCGCCCGATTCGACCGGCTGCTGTAATACGGGTGGTTGTTCTGGTTCACTCATTTTTTGTCTCTTCTCTCCATTGGGGTTGGTGAGCTAATTGTATCCACGAACCGTGTTCCCTGATTGCAAGAAACACGGATAGGGTGCATAATCATGCGGCCCGTGCGGCAAGATTGTCATGCAGCCATCGCTGGTAGTCCAACAGAACGCCGACGGTGATGCCCAGTTCCTGCGCCATCGCGTAGGGTTCTCCCCCATATAAATCCTCCGCGTGCATGTATTCCACGGGGTTTATCAACGCCAACGCGGTCTCCTTGCGCGTCAGACACTCCTCCTTCTCGCGGCTCAATAGTCTGAGTCCGTCATCGAAATGCCTGGCGTGGATAAGCTCATGCTGCAAGGTGCATACCCGTTGTTCCACACTCATGGTGGGGTCAATGAACGCGGTGCGGGTATCGGGATCGTATTCCCCGCACTGCGTCCCGTCGAACTCCTTATCCCCTATAAGGACTCCCATGCGCTGGGCCTCACTGGTGAGGTCAGTCCACGTCTTCACTACGACCGGACTCCGCACGCTTGTTATCATCCCGATAAGCGGCCTTCTCTACTTCTATCTTTCTGCCGATGACCTTTTCAAGCTGGGACGCAGCGGAAGCCACAGGAGACAAAGAAGCCTTAAAATGCGCTGTCTGCATGATTACTCCGGCATCGGCGCCTAAAGCCTTGCATAGATCTCCTAGTACATCAACCGGAATCTGACGCTGGCCTTTAAGGTAACGGAGGACGGTAACAGGGCTGACGCCCACTTCCTCTCCGATTTCATCGTTGGTTTTGCCGACTCTTGCTTTTTGCGCCCGCAGCTCTTCGGCAACTGCTGCTGCGAAACGGTCTCCATATTCAGTCATAGATAAAGAATATCACATAATAGAGAGAAAATTAACCGAATAGATAAAAAACTAGCTTGACGGATTATCCAAGCAGTGCCATAATTAACCGTATGGTTAATCAAGAAAGCATCACCAAGCAAACTGCTCGAAAGCTGAGGGAAGCACTCAAGGCCGCAGATAGGTCTGTGAGGTGGCTTTCCAACCAGTCCGGTACTCCCTACGTAACACTGACCCGTCAACTGAAGGGGCAGTCAACCATAGGAATCGGACAGGTTGCAACCTATGCGGAATGTCTGAGCTTAACACCGATGGACATTCTGCCCGACTTCTTCTCACCCAGCGCTTCTAACAAGCCTTCTGACTTGGAGGTAACAGCATGAACCGAGATGGTTATGGATAAGGAATCGTTATGATGATCCAGTTTCTCACCGACGTGATTCAGTCCGTGTCCATCTTCGTTCTGGCTTGTTGGGTCGGGAGCATCCGAATCAGGATGGATGACCCTATGAGGAACGAGGGATTGCGGACAGCGGCAATGCCGCTCGATACGAGCCCTTCCCTTCCCGCCAATACCCTAATGGAATCTTCCAACCGAGATGATGATTCAACCATCCAAGAAGCTCCGCGCCAGGATACCACACCCACCAGGAGCGAGTTTCTGTCAGGAGCCTCCGTTGTTTCGGACCAGATAGGTCCGCTCCCGCGTCGGCTGCTGTGACCTTCCAAGCACAAGCTATCAGCCTCTTCCTTATCGGAGAGACGGAAAGAACCTGAATGACAAAGCTCCCGGAACCACCAACCGGATAGCGCAGGCGATGAAACAATGGGGCGTCTTCGGTGACTTTCCGTTCGTCGCGTTTCAGCCAGCATTCCCTCCTGTAAGGCCAGTCGGTTGCCTCCAGCACCTTGACCCCATAGAAGTCGAAGCCGAACGCTGGACGTATCCGAAGAGTCACCTGAACGGTTTTGTCCGATTCCTTGGTCGGATCATCCCACTCGATATGAAGTGTCGGCGTCGGAGCGAGGCTTTCGGCTCTGACTATCTGCCAGCACATGCCAAGAAAAGACAGTGCAGCAAATATCAAGGTGGCGAACTCCCACCACTCCATTCCAAGAACCGTCATACAAAAGAATCTTACAAGGAGCAAAGCAAATGCCTAATGCTAATCGCAACCTCGCCCAAAAGCTTGTTGTGGAGGAACGTCGCACCCGTGAATACTTCACCGGCAACGTCACCGAAGATGGTCTAATCAACGCGGAAATCGACACCGATTACGGTGCCCGTCCCCTCACTCCAAGTCAGGCGCGTTTCGCCGCCAAGGCCCTTGAAGACCTGGCCGACTGCGCCGACGAGAAGAACGAGGAATAACAAGTCCTGCCGCAGTGGGTCGTTTTTTATCCACCTATCGACTACAGGCAAATAAATACCATACTGCGATCTACTGCGGCAACCATCGGCCGGAACCCTTCGGGGTGTCTGGACACGCACCATCGCCGCCACACCATAGGACTCGTCATCCATCTCTCAGAAACCAGAAACACGGTGGCGGCAAGGACGTTCTCGGTTCGAATCCGAGTCCGGCCACGAGGAAAGGACATGCCATGAACAGGAAAACCTATGGGGCTCACTGCTCCGGCTGGCAGCATTCACCTGATGAACGCCGGCACCGGCATGAGAACACGAAGACAATCACTTGTCTGACGTTGGCGGCGACCGGGTTCCTGATTCTCTCACTGCAACCCTATGCGGGCCCGTGGAGCATTCTCGCAGGCTTCATGTGCTGTTCGCCCGTCATGCTCTCGTTCGCATTGTCGAAAAGAACACAAAAATGATCTGGTTCATACTCGCCGTAATACTCCTGCTCATCGGAGTCGGCATGATAGCCGTCGCACTCGCCAACGGTGGCGACGGAGCCGGTTTCGGCTTCATTCCCATCATCGTCGCCGCACTGTTGATGATTCCGGCATGCCTATACTCGCTGGACGTAGGCGAGGTGGCCGTCATCCGCAACATGGGCGGCTCCGTCGCCGGTCATGCGGAGAACGCGGGCTTCCATGCGAAGGCGCCGTGGCAGTCGGTCATCAAATACGATACGCGCAACAACCTCATCAACTTCTTCAAGGACACCGACTACAAGTACGACGGCGGCAGCGCGGAAGGCAAGGAGATCACGGTCAACGACCGTAGCGGTGCCAGCGCGAACATCGACATTCAGGTCAACTATTCGCTCGAACCGTCCGCCGCCGAAATGCTCTACTCGGAATACGGCAAGCAGACCACGTTCACGCAGAACTACATCGGCAACGACCTGCGCAGCGTGGCCCGTGAAACCTCCGGCAAGTTCGACACGATCACGATGCTCACCGACCGTGGCAAGTACACGAAGGCCGTGCAGGACGCGCTCACCTCGAAATGGAAGAGCATCGGCCTGACCGTCGAACAGGTGTCCGTGCAAGACATCCGCTACCCGAAGTCCATTACCGACAGCTACGCGCAAGCCCAAGCCACCGAGGTCGCCAAGCAGAAGGCGAAGAACGAGCAGGAGACCGCGAAGGTCGAGGCCGAGACGAAGCACATCAAGGCGCAGGGCGAGGCCGACGCGAACAAGGTGCTGAACGATTCCCTGACCGACAAAGTGCTCCGGCAGCATTACATCGACGCTTTGAAGAACGCCGACCAGCTGATCGTCACACCCGAGGGCTCCAACACCCTCATCCAACCCAAATGATTCTTCCGGGCGGGGTTCTTTATTCCTTTACTTCCTCGTCCGGTGGCAGCCAAGCGCATGGTGCCGCACCTACGAAGCCTTCCAATGGTCATGGACTTCTCCAAGGTGCACCGGGTTCGACTCCCGGCTTGGCGCTCAGAAAAATTTAACCCCTTCGCGTCCTGCGTCGAAAACCAGCAAAACAAGGGTTTCGGACGTGTCAGCACCGGCGTAGAAGGACAACCAAATAATCAAGCCCAGTGGAGGGAAACAATCATGGAACTCACCCCATTCGACCGTATGAGACTACTCAACGAGGCGCGTGGACTATTGCCGCAGGACGAGCTTGAACGTCGGGCGCGCCTGATTCTCGACGCTCCCGTCATTCCCGCCAAGACATCGAAGGAACCCGACTCGCCTCGTCTCATCATCAGCGACTTCCTACGCTCGAAAGGATTCGAGCCGATGAAGAAAAGCGCCCTGCATTTCGGCTCCCGTCTGGCCGAGAACTACAAGATGAAGTTCGGCGCCTACCCGCCCAAGCACGGGAAGACCTACATCTACTACGAGATCGACCGGCCTCTCATGGAGGAAACGTGGGCTCAGATTCAATCGGAGGACGCGGACTGATGGCATCTGATTTCAACTCTATCGCCAGAGCCATCCGTTATCTCGGTGATTGCGTCCGTTATCTCGCGGACAAGTATGTGGCCGTGAACGATCGCGTGTACTCGGATTGGAACGAGGCATCGAAGGTCGTGGGAGACGTTGGCCGCGACCATGTGGCCGATTATGCGGAGGCATCTCACAAGCAGGGCAAGTCGCGTACTTGGCGTCACAGTCACCTGATGGAACGAGAGGAACAATTGTCCATGCAGTCGAGGGGTTCTCATGTTGACCCCGAATGATGTCCGGCATAGAAAGTTCCGCACGTATCGTTCCCTGCTTTACGGAGAGGTCTACGACGTGGAGGACGTTGACGATTTTCTCGACTCGGTGGCCGACACCATCAAGGTTTTAGGCAAGGAAGTACTCAAAGCAAGAAAGGAGTGGCAATGACCGTCGAGCAGATGGCCGATGACGATTACTTCGCGTTTGACGCGGTGGACCAGACCGCGTTGAAGAAGTATCTGGTCAGCCCGTTGGCGTATTCGCAGTATCTGACCGGCGAGCATTCGTCCTCCCCCCAGTTCGAGTTCGGGAAGGCGGCTCACAGTCTCATATTGGGCAGTGGCCCCGAGGTGCTGGTGAAACCGAACCTACGCACCAAGGAAGGCAAAGCCAGGTATGCGGAGACATTGAAACTGCATGAGGGCGAGGATATCGTATGGCTTTCCCCCGATGATGTGGAGAAGGTCGAGGCCATGCGGGACATGGTTGGAGATTTCTTCACGAAGCTGGATGGTCAGCCGGAGGTGGCGATGATCGCCGCCGACCCTGATACCGGATTGTTGATTAAGGGCAAGGCGGACTGGTTGCCGTCCACTCCCGACCCGGATGGTGTGCTGCGTATCCGTGATTACAAGACCACGGTGAAGTCGCCGGACGAGTTCGAGCGTTCCTGCTGGCAGTACGGGTATCACATTCAGGCCGCGTTCTACATGCGTCTCTACCGGTTGACGATGCCCGAATATAAGGGGCCGTTGGGTTTCGAGTTCGTCGTGCAGGAGAAGAACCCGCCGTTCGACTGGATGCGCTACGAGATTCAGGAGGATTCACCCATCATCACCGAACTGGCGGAACCGAAGATAAACCACGCCTTGCAGGGCATCAGATGGTTCCGTGACAACACGGAGGACCCGTTGGAGGCCATGAGGGCCTACGGGTTGCCTAAATACCCGAAGGATGTCGTGTTCCCCGACTGGAAGCTGTTGGAGGAAGAGGAGGAGATTGAATCATGGCGGTAGTCAAGAAGAACCGTAAGGCTTACGGATACGATTACGCGGATTTGCCGTCGATTCTCCTTTATGTTGACGAAACCCTGCACCTTGAGGTCAGGCAGCATGTGGTCTACGATGTGGCCCCTCATTTCCCCTATGGGTGCGTGGTCACGTCCATCAGACAGAAGGACGGCGAATGGTCCGACTGGATGGCTCCCATCCCGGTTCTCGTGGGAGACGAGACGGAGGGCGGCAATCAGAAAAGGAAGAACACGCTGGCGCAACGGTATGGTTCCGCCGAAACGTATGCGCGACGCTACTCGTTGAACACGGCGTTGGGATTGTCTTCCACGGATGATGACGCGCAGACCTCCGGCTTCCAGAAACGTTCCGTCAAGTTCATGACCGACGAGCAGAAAACACAGATCGACCGGATTCTTGAAGACTGCAAGATTCCGGTGGGCCAGGAGAACGGTTTCATCGGCAATGTCCTGCAAACGCGGGTCGCTTATGGCACGTTGACCGAATATCAGGCGCAACGGTTCATCGACGCTTACCGACAGCACAACGACAAGGTTAAGGAGGCTCCCAGTGAGCAGTGAGATTGGTTTGAACGACGTGAAACCGGGCATGTGGGTTGAGTTTGATGATGCGGACGGGCATTATGCGGGCGAACTGCATGAGATGAAGAACCCGGAAAGCATGGTGGACGTTCTCATCATGAGTATGGGCCATAAGCCGCCACTGTACATCGAGACCGAGGATGAAGGCAATCTCGTGGTTTTCTTGGATTTTGGCGATGGGTACACTACCGGTTCCGTCGTTCGGAACGTGCATGTGTACGAGTCGAAGCCCGAGACGGAATCCGTCAAGCAGGCTGAAGATGATGACAAGAAACCGTTCTGGAAAGGCAAGACCTGCAAGGAGCTGGACGGACTACATGTCAAGATAACGTGGAATAACGGCGACACGATGACCAGTACTCTCAACATTTTTGGAAACGCTGGTCAGTGTGAACTTTCTCCCGCCCGTCATCCAGCCGCGACTTTCGCCCCCTACGCCGACATCAAGTCCATCGAACTGGTGGATGATGCTTTCCGTGAGCGTATCACCGATATCACGAAGGTTCGCCCCGGCGACAAAGTGGTGGTGAAGAACGGCAACGAGTACACGGTGAAGAAGACGGATTCTGACCGTATGGGCGGACAGACCCTGTGCCTGAGTATCGGGGAGCTCGGCTTTCCGGACGGGTGGTGGATGGATAACTCCTTTTTCCAATATGCGTACCGCGGACCGTACACGATGGCCGACCTTCCGAAGGAGCCGGGCTTCTACAAGGCTCGCACCGAATCGGTGTGGAAGCATGACGGCAAACGTTGGATGCCGGTGCTCTCCCATGATGGCACCATCGCCCCCGCCTTCCCATGCCAGTCCCAATCCCGCAGCCAGTTCTTCAAGACCAGTGTCCGGGATGATCGTTTCCCGTTCACGAAGGTGGAGGCGAGCTTCGAGTGACTTTCACCCCGAGGCCGGGCTGCAAGTGCGCCAGATGCCTGTGGGCTCACGGGGACAAGATCACGCTCCCCCAATGCCCCACATGCGGTGCCGTTGATTGCGCCGGAGCCCAATCACACATGCTGGTCTGCAACAAGCGGGCCATGGAGAAACACAAGACGAACAATTACAGGAGGAATGCGTAATGGCCGGAGAACCAAGCATCGAGCTTACCGGATATGCGGGAGAGATCAAGGATTTTCAGGATTCCAGTATTCTCAACGTCAGCGTCCATCCGGGTTACACGGATAAGAACACGAACCAGTGGGTTGACAAGGAGCCTCAGTTCTATGGCGTGCGTCCCTTGTCGAATCAGGCGAAGGATGCTTTGAATCAGATTCGCCAGTTGAAGTCCCAGCCGAACATGAGCGTGAAGGTTCTTGTGAACGGCAGCTTGTCCAAAAGAGTGTCGGAAAAGGATGGGAAACGGTATGAGAATTGGGATGTCGCGGCCCGCACCATTGCGGTGTTGAGCGCGAAACCCAAGGCCCAGCAGTCTCAGCAGTCCGGTTTCCAACAGTCGCAACAGCAGTATCAGCAAGGCTTCCAGCAGCCGCAACAGGGATTCCAGCAGCCGCAGCAGCCTGTGGACCCGTGGAGCCAACCACAGGACGAATACGGAAATGGGCAGATCTAACCCGTCCCAACACGTCAAGGATTTGGTGGACGCACGCGACCAATACCGGTGCGTCCGCTGCGGCAAACCATTCCACTGGAGCGGTTTCAGCCGGCATCATCGCAGACTCCGGTCACACAAGTGGCCGGGACTGCATGAGGCGTCGAACCTCATCTTGGCGTGTGGGAGTGGCGATACGGGATGTCATGGGTGGATTCACGCCCATCCGCGTGAGGCCATGAGCTTGGGGTATATCGTGAGCGGTTTCAACGATCACCCCGAACTGGTGCCGATTCTCACCGCCCAACATGGTTGGGTGCTTCTGGACGATAAGGGAGGTTGGACGCGATGCGAACCGCCGAAGCAGTAAGCCTGTTGTTCATCCTGTTCTGCCGTGACCCGCAGTTTCGGCGGGCGTTGTACAAGCTCGACCCTGTGTTGTTCCGCAGGTTCACTAATGGGGAGGTGTGGCTGTGAACGTCGATGACATGACCGATGAGGAGTTCATCGACTATTGCCGGAACGGCGGCGAACTGTCCGGCCTGATAACTGAACGTCATCCGAAATGCGATTGGTGCGGTGGCATGTGCCGGGTCGGCAGGGATGGCATGTGCCGGAACTGTCGTGTCAGGGAACGGCGTCGTACCGACCCCGAGTATGCGCAGCATCTGCGTGATCTGGCGAATCGGCGGAACGCTCGTAATCGTGAGAAACGCAATGAGTATGCACGCCGGTACCGGTCGGAGCATTTGGCTCAGGCTCGGGCTTCGGCTCGTAAGTATGCCGCCGCCCATCAACGTGAGATGGCTGAATACCATCGCCGTTGGAGGTTGGAGCATCCCGAGAAAGCCGCCCAGTATAAGGCGAATCGGAAACGTAAACGACAACTAGCCAAGGAGGCTGTCAATGAGTGAGAAACCATTCTGGGAGGGAAAGACCTGCGAGGAAATGGCCGGACTACACGTCAAGGTCACATTCAATAACGGGGCCGTGCTCACCGGAGTAACCAACGAAGACGGGGGTATCCCGATATCGGTAGGCAATACCGACTTTATTTGCGTCTTGTCTTATAAATATGGGTCAGCAGATTTTAAGCCGAAGTCATACGTCAAGTCCATTGAATTGGTGGAAGACCCCAACTACGAGCGTATCGAGGAGGCTGATGACCTCCAAAAGAAAGATATTGCCGTTATGCTCGACGGCAACCGCTACAAGGTCACAGATATGGAAAAAGACCGTAACCGATTCTGGGGTCGGGTATACGGCGCTGTCGGGCAGGAATGTATCGCCCTTGGCTTCAACGCCTTCACCTACGGACTCCGTCCGAAGCCCCGGCTTCCTGACAAGCCTGGCCTGTGGTTGGACAAGGACGATAACACGTGGATGTTCAAGGGTGGAAGCATCCAGTGTATCCGTATCGGTACCGGAAAATGGAACCTCGACAGACCGTGGATTTCCGCTGATGGCGCTCGGGCTTGGCATGCTGCTCCGTTCCGCCCGGTCAAGGCGGTGGAAGCATGAGCATCATCAGCAGCAAGGCGGAACACGTGTACAAGAGCAACACGCTCATGCAGGAGGCGTATATCGCCGGAGCCTCACGCCAGCACACGGACGAGGAAATCAGGGCGGCTTGTCTGGCAATCATGCCCTATGTGATATCCCAGCCGTCACAACAGGTGTTCGATTTCCTCACGAAGGCAACCGGCGCATATCCCGGCCAGGAAATCGTGCGGAAGGTCATCGAGGCAATGCAAAGAAAGGCAACGGAAGAATGAATCTTTTAGATGAAACCAAGGGTGCGATCTCACGAAGCGGGCATTCGACCGATGACGTTCGATTCGTAGGCTCTCGCGACGAGAGGCTGGGAATTCCGTGGAGTCAGGCCGAAAAGGTGCTCGACGTCGATTACTTCGATGGCTACGGCGGTCAGGAGATAGCCGCCGATCTGGTCGTGGCGTTCACTGATGGCGGGTTCCTGCGCCGCGAAGAATACGACGGCAGCGAATGGTGGGAATATGAGCCACCGTTCAGAGGCCCGGAGACGCAGAAACCGTTCAGGCTCGTGAAGCTGACCTATTCCGCGGACTCGCTTGAAGACATCAATTACCCGATGGAGGCAACGGAGGAATGAGCGACATGAGGAGCTTCATCAAGGTTGAGCACAGTCGTTTTACTTTGATTTTGCGCAAGGGGATGCTCCCGTTCCACTGGATTGCGGAATCCCACGTCTACCCGAACAAAGGTTATGTCACGGCGGTGCGGGAGCGCACCAACTACGGCGCTGTATGGGCGTTGAGCAGTAGGGGCGCTCTCGATCAGGTCATGCCCTCGATCTGGGAGGACATCGAATATTTGGACGAAAGGATGGACTGATGCGTTTTCACAGGATTAGCCCGTGCCCTAGATGCGGGGGCAAGATTAAAGCGAAATGGGAGGCATATCCGCTTCTGTCCGCGCTGATTTTCAAATGCGGGAAATGCACGTACAAGTGTCTTATCGACACGCAGGAAAGACCCAGAATGCCGTGGACGCTCACGAAGGATTCGATACTCGCCGCCGCTATCCGTCGTTGGAATGTGATGGGCAATGGCGACCGGAAATACAAGCTGATTCGCGAGAGTCTGGGAGGCAGACGATGAGAGACAAGGCGATGCCGTTGGGCAAGAAGTTCAAGGTCCGGTTGACCATCACACCGGAGGAAACCGGAACGCCCGTGGACATGCTGGGATTCACATTCACCAGCGGCCGGAACGGGCGTATGGAACTGGACACAGAGTACAACAACATTTCCAAACTGGCTGATGACGGGCTCGACTCACTGTCGATTCTCGTGATCCTCAAAACACTGGAGATGTGGGCCCAGAAGGGATATGAGCTGTGCCAGCCCATCGTTCAACGATTTCACGGAGACGGACGATGAAGGCGACGAGGGGGACGGACGTGGAGATCGAACGACGGTGCGGCATGGTCACCGGTGCCTCCTGCGGGCATGTGACCCTGAGCTGGATTCCCGGAGACGGCCGAAACGGCACCCGCTCATGGGTGCTGTCCACCCATGATGGCGACAGCATCCGCCGCATCCGGTTGAGCAGGAACGAGCTCGGCGACCTGGAGGCCATCCTCCAATCGATCACGAACGAGAAGAAGGAACTGAGAGGCAGACGATGAGCACTCTGGATATTTTGGGCAACACGAGCGAGCAGGCGGATTCGATACGTCTGATGCTCAAAGTGCGGGGCATGAAGAACGGTCGTTTCATCGACGCCGACCCGCTCATTATCCTCAAGGCCGACAACCATCAAGGCTCCGACAGGTGGGACGTGTATGTCAGCAAGACGGTGTATCCGACCGCCGAATCGTATGGCACGCTCGCCGGCGTGCTGAGGATGCTCGCCGACGACGTGGAGATCATGGCGCGAGAGAAGGAAATGGGAGGCGGACAATGAGTTGGCTTGATGACCTCTACCGGATAGTCGGCAAAGGCGACGTGCGGGACTCCGATTTCATTCTCAACGGCGAAAGCTTCTACTGCCCCCAATGTGGCAGACACCTAAAGGCCGCTACAGGAACCGTGAAAGGCTCCGAGGAGAAACGCTATCGGTTCAAATGCGTTGACCGAATGCATTACCGCACCAAATGGCATGAGTCGTATCAGGCCGCGTTGATGGAAATGATCAAGACGTTCGAGAAAGGGGAAAACGCATGAACGAGATTCAGCTTACAGACCATTTGGTTGCGCATATCGGCGCGGAAGGCACCTACGGCCGTTATCAAGCCAAAATCTGCGAAGACGGCAACTTCAGAGACTTCCTGTACGCCATGAGCCTCAAACGTCTCAAGCGCAAGTGCGAGAAGTATGCGAATCGTGAACGCAAGGCCATCGAATATGTCGCCACGCTCAAGGAGGAATCATGAGCGTAAGCAGTCTCAAAACGCGAAGAAGGAATTGAATTGAGCGGCTGGCGTGACAAGGCCGCGTGCCGTGACATGGACCCTGACCTGTTCTTTCCCAACCACGTCCAGCGAGGAACGATTGGCGCTCAAGGCCTGCGCCCAATGTCCGGCGATATGCGAATGCGCACGGTACGCGGCGCAACACGACAGAATCAGCGGCTACCCATTGCAAGGCGTATGGGGTGGCGTGAACAGGAGCAGAAGAAGGAATCGAAATGAGTGACAAGGATATGGTCACGGTTTACGAACGACGTGACGGCAGCAAACCCGGATTATGGTCCGTGTACTGGTATTTGGGGTGGGACGTGTTTTACTCGTTCTCCCTCGCGGTGGGCATCACGTCAAAGAATACGATGATGGCCATTGTTCAAGCGTTTTGTCTGCTGGTTTTTCTTGGACTCACCGTCTGGCAGTTGAACCATCTGACTTGGAGCATCACCGACTATCGGGTGCGTATCAGCTCTAATTTGGAGAAGGGGGCTCATGTTGAGCAAAGCGACAAGTAAAGCATGGCAACTGCTCATTGAAGACTCGAACCGTCCGGCAGAAGAGATTCGCTTGGCTACCGGACTTCGGGTCGATGTGATCGAGCAGATGCGCGGGGACGTGCAAAAACGACTACGAGACAACCCGGAGTTCTGATTATGAGACCGAGTTATCTGCCCGTCCAGTATGAGCATTGCCCGTACTGCGGAGGAATCTTGAACGTATTCGGGGACTGCGTGGACTGCCAGTTTCACGATGACCCGACTGAATGGTGGATGGACGAATGAGCCGACAGAAAGCCAAAGGCACACTGCTTGAATCCAAGGTGGTCAACTATTTGCGCGCCCGGTTGGGTGACAGCGAGCAGACGATACACCGTGAAGTGTTGCATGGGACGAAAGACCAGGGCGATATCACCGGTCTGCGTATCCACGGCCAGCCGGTCGTATTGGAGTGTAAAAACTACAGCACCTATACGGGGAGACTCAAGGAGTGGATGCAGGAGGGCCGTACCGAGGCGGGTAACGCTGACGCACCTTACTGGTTCGTCGTGTTCAAACAGAAGGGTCTCGGCTTGAACACGTTGTCAAGCATGGACAACCAGCCCGTGCTCACCGACTTAAAGACCCTCGCATTGATAGCAGGACATGGAATCATCGAAGGAGACGAAGAATGAGCTACGACCTGTATGTGGTACGCCGGGATATTCCCGAGAACTTCTGGGATTACGGGTACGACCCTGACTATGACTATGGCTGCTACTTCAACTACACGTACAATCTCGGCCCGTTCTTCGCCGCCTATCATGTTCGCCCGTCAACCGACTTGGACGGCAAGACCGGTATAGAGCCGGAAGCGCGAAATAGGCAAGGGAGCATAAAACCAAACGCACTCCCCCATTGCCCATCCAAGAGGGCGGCATGGTTTTCGCCGGCCACCCCATCGACATCGATGACCCGTATCTGCGCGAATTCATCGAAAAGGCAAGGAGAACATGATGGAAGATAGGAAACTCGTTGATTTCGCCCATTGGCTGAACGATCATCCGGGCGAATGGAATCTTTGGCCGTATCTCATTCCGATACAGGCCGACCGCAGGGATACGGCCGCATCGATGAGGCTTGTCATGGACCGCATCAAAAATCATCGGTATGACGAGTTCCGCGTGGACACCGCCCTGCTCGAATACGAACTGTTCAACGGTTTCATGGGCTTCGACAACGGTGGCGTGCATGAAAACGGTCTCGCGTTGAAGATGAGGCTCAAAGCATGACCGCGCGTGGAGACGACCGGAAACTCATGCACTGGGTAGCCTCGCACGGATACACGGTGGTCAGGGCTTCGACCGGCCACTGGAAAGTCTACGACAACGGCGTGCTGCTCACGGCGACGAGCGGCACGCCATCGGACTGGCGAAGCCGCCACAACTTCATACGAGATTTAAGGAGACGAACATGTTCAATCTAGTATCGAGGATTCGGCACTGTTGCCCCTTTTGCGGAAGTGTCCCGTTCATATTCGAATGGAGAGGACGCTACACGTATTACTGTGCCCACTTGGAAGGCCCTTATGCCGATACGAGGGAGGAAGCGCGGGATAAATGGTGCGGAATGGTTGAGAATATTTGGGAAAGGGACAGGAAATGACCGATAACGTGGACCATCCACAGCATTATGAGAACGGCCCATACGAGTGCATCCTATTGGCCGAACAATACAGTTTCAACGTGGGCAACATGATCAAATACGTGTGGCGCCACAAGGACAAGGGGCACCCCAAAGAGGACTTGGAGAAGGCCCTATGGTACGCACAGAGAGCGAAAGCCAACGGAGAGAGCTTCGCCGCATACCCTTGGCACGCAGACAGTTGTCTAACCGACTACATCCGCTCCCCCTACGATTGGGTGACTCTGATTCACCTGAAAGCCGATACGACTATCGGCGTGGAACATGATTTCTGGGACAGCATGACCGAAGCCCATGACGAGAACGCCATCGACGCACTACGCGAACTGTTGGAGGAGACGGAATGAGTGTTGTGGGTCTTGCACATTTCATCGAACTGACCATACTAGCCGTCCTGTTCATCGCCACCATCGTCGTGTTCTACAAGTGGATTTACCACAAGTGCGCCGACGTTTGGTGGCGTGTCACCCCGAACGATTTCGACAAGGAGCTTTTCCTGTTCGTGGGCGTGGCCGTCGCCAGTGCCGTCGTGACCATCGTTCTTGTCATAGCCCGACTGTTCATGTACATGGTGTTCCCCGATTACACGTACTGGCTGATAGGAGCATGATCATGTCGAACGATACGGAAATTTTTGCCAAGCTCAGCGCAAATCTCTGGATGAACGAGAAGTTCGGGGAATTCGCTTCCGTTAATCCTCGTGCGGCAATCGTGTGGATAAAAGCGATTACTTTTGCGGCAAATCGCAAAAACGATGGATTCATCGGAGAATACACAGCACGCCACCTGCTTGGTGCCACACCCAAAGACTTGAGGCTCCTTGTGGAAAATAATTTCTTCGAGCCGAGAGAAAACGGTTGGATAATCCACGATTATCTTGACTCCCAATTCTCCAGTAAAGAGATAAACGAGATGACAAAACGGCGGAAAGAAGCCGCTCGCAAGGCCGGACTCGCCTCGGCACAGGCTCGCGCGGAGAAAAAAGCGTTGGAATCCGTTGCAACGGACGTTCAACGAACCGTTGACGAACCGTTGAACGACTCGTTGAACGAAAATCCAACGGACGTTCAACGTCAATCCAACGACTCTTCAACGGAAAACCAACCAGATATAGATATAGATATAGATATAGATAGTAATTTATTAATTACTCCCCCTACCCCCTCAAAGCCTGACTTCGATGGACTGCTCGACAGTCTTGAGCGTATTTACCCGACGAACAGGTTCGACGGGAAGACCTCTCAGGCTCGAATGCAGTTGGAAATCGAATGGCCCAAGATCGTGAAAGCCGCCGGCGAGGCTGACCCGCGTGAGTTTCTTGAAGCCAAAACCCGAGCGTATGTCGAGGCCACCGAGGAGCGGTTCGTGAAGACGTTCAGCCGGTTCATCGGCGGGGAACTGTACGCCCGCAACTGGGAGAAACCCAAACCGGAGACCCCAAGGGCCCGGCAAGTCCAGCCGGTCAAGTCCCGCAGCCAGCAGAATCTCGAAGCGAACATGGCGAAAACCTGGCAGTACATGACCGAGGAGGAGCGTGCCCGATACTCGCAGGGAGGTCTCAATGCTCAGCAAGGGTGAGGCGGCGGCGTTGTTGTCGCTGATTAACGCGCATCACGGCAACGCTCAGTGGGATGATGTTCAGCTTGACGCTTTTTATTCGGAACTGCGTTCGGATATCACGGCGGTAGAGGCGCGTGAGGCCGTTCGACGCTTCTACGCGGACAACAGCACGGGTCGCTGGTGTGGCTCCGGCGACATCAACGGCATCGTCCGCAAGCTGCGCAACAGTGCGAAACCGTCCGAAGCGCAGATAGGCCGGGAGTGCGAACGTCTGGGACTGGTGGAAGATCAGGCGTGGTTGTATCGCCGGCAGCGCATGATGGGCCGTTCCTCGGACGAGTCTCGACAGGTGGCGTTGGCCGCGCGTGACCCGCTGCGCTTGCCGCCCGCGAAACCCAAGCGCAGGCGTGAGGGCGGTGGTTTCAACCCGGGTTTGGGCGTGACATTGGACGAGGTTCTGGCGACACGCCGTCCGGCTGAACAATAACCGGTTTGATGGCATAATTAAGAGTTGCTGACACGTCCGAGACCTTCAAAAAAACCGAAGGTCAAGGTCACTATTGTCTTTTTCCACTGAAAACACGAGGCTCTGCCGCTACCACGGTTGCTGGCGGGATATCGTCACCGACGCGCCGTCCATGCTTATCGGACATGGCGTCGAACCGAATCTGAATCTCCTGTGCGACAAGCACGCCAGCCAGTTGACCGGCGACCTGCGATGGTTGGACCGCAGTCTGCCCGACCTGTGCGAGTATCGCATCAACCGCGCCTACGGGCACAAGAACGGTGGCGGCGGTCAATCCGGCACCGCTCCCGCACCGTTGCGCGAAGCCCTGCATGATCTGCTGTACGCGGACGATGACCACGGTTATCCGGGGTTGCAAGGCACGTTGTACGAGTGGATGCGCAGTCTGAAAATCAATCTGCCCGAGTCCACGCCACTGTCGGACATGGTTCACCGTATCGCCAATCATCCGAAACTCGTGGAGCATTCCAGCACCCCCGTGTACGCGGAACTGGTGCACAGTCTGACACGCAAGCTGCGTCGTTTCCTCACGGACGATGACGGGGAAACCGTATTGTACGGGCCATGCCCCGCCGACAAGTGCTTGGGCCAGCTCTCCGGCTACGCGGACGCGGAGACGGCGAAATGCCCGAAATGCGGTTTCAGTATGCCGGTCGCCCTCATCAGGGCGGAACGGGTGAAACGTCTCCTCCAATCGGAGGCGGTGAGAACCCGCGGCGAACTGTTGGACATCATCAAGGCGTGCGGGATGCGCGTGAACCGCAGCACTTTGCGCAGTTGGATACATCGAGGCCAGTTGCCTCAGCAGAGCGAGGATGCGTACAGCAATCCGCTTTACAGGTTCAGTGACTTCTACCGTCTCGCGTCCGGCTTGTCGGAGGATGCGGACGTGTGGGAGATCATGCAGGTTTCGCAAAACCAGTCCAAGGAAGGAGACACCAAGTGAGCAACCAGATTCAACCATTCGACTTCAACGGCATTCAGGTGCGTGTCCTAACCGATGAACACGGCAACCCGTGGTTCCTTGGAGCGGACGTATGCGCCATTCTCGGTACGGCCACCAACCATATTCGGGAATACCTCGATGCCGATGAAATCACCAATATCCGTAGTACGGATATTGCCCAGAACGGAGGCAAGGCACCCGTTTTCGTGTCCGAGTCCGGCTTGTACTCCCTCGTGTTACGCAGCCGCAAGCCCGAAGCCCGCGAGTTCAAACGCTGGGTCACGCACGAGGTGCTGCCATCGATTCGCAGGCATGGTGCGTACATGACCGAATCGACTTTGGAAAAGGCAGTCACCGAACCCGACTTCCTTATCCGGCTTGCCACGCAAATCAAACAGGAGCGGGCGGAAAAAGAGAAGGCCCAAGCACAGGTCGAACGGATGCGTCCCAAGGCATTGTTCGCTGACGCTGTGGAAACCTCGAAGACCAGCATCCTTGTGGGCGACTTGGCGAAAGTCCTGAAAGGCAATGGCGTGGATATTGGCGGCACTCGCTTGTTCGCGTGGCTGAGGGACAACGGATGGCTGATGAAAACCGGCAGCTCTCGCAACATGCCCACGCAGAAATCTATGGAATTGGGCTTGTTCGAGATCAAGGAAACCACCGTGGTTCACTCGGACGGTCACACGACCATCAACAAGACGCCGAAAGTCACGGGCAAAGGTCAGACGTTCTTCGTCAACAAGTTCCTCGGACACAGGGAGATTACTCAATGAGCATCAATCTTGGTACCACGGAAGTGGAATTGAGCTTGTACTCCAAGGCGCTTCAACTAGCCACGTTCACCGTGGAAGTCCCGGTGGCGGGCGAACTGGAACCGGACAGCGTGTTCATAGGCGACGACATGCAGCCACGCGCGCACGTGACAGTGACGCTGCCGCCCGACGGTTCCGTCGAAAAGGCCGTTAAAGCCGGGGTTTATGCGTTCCAGAAGGCGTTCAACGAGTCGATGGAATCGAGGAACGTATGAACTGGCTGAAGCGACTGCTGCACATGGAGGAGCCGGAACCGGTCGAAAAGCCGGAACCTAAGCCACCGGTGTTGGAGCCATGCCCTATCTGCGGACGCACACCCAAGCCGAAGTATGTATACGACGCCATCCTTATCCGCTACTACTGTCAGGAAGACTCCGTGTGGCTGCTCTCGGAGTGGTGCGATCATTCCGCGAGTATCTTCTCGTTTGCCCCGTTTGAGGACAAGGACGTTCCGAAGTGGAATATCGGTTGCAGACTGTTAAGGACAATTGCTGCCGTGCCAGTTCCCGAATGCCCTGTCTGCGGGGAGAAACCCACCGTGCAACCGGATACCGAGTCGGATATTCCCCAGCTTGTCTGCTCATGCAACGAACTGTTGGGCAACGATGGGATAACCAACGTCTATCAGCGCAAACACGAGTGGATACGTCGTTGCGTGGCGTTGAAACGCAAGCAGGACAACGTGAGTGAAATGGAACAACTGATCGGAGAAACACAATGAACGGACATTATTCGGTTATCACGAATTTCGGCTGTCATTGGACATGCCCCTACTGCATCGTAAGGAAAACCGGATTGAACGTGCCGGTGACAGACATGCAGGCCACGCTGCGGACCATCAGCCGTGAAAGCGAACGCCACCCCATGAGGTTCCTGAGCTTCAGCGGCGGCGGAGACCCCCTGTTCCCCATGCGCGAGCCGGAAGCATCGAAACGTGTCGCCTTCTACCGGGAGGCGATACACAGGGCCGGAGACTGGCTCACGGAAACCGAGATGCACACCAGCTACTTCCAATGCGGACGCAACGTGGCTCAAGTCATGCAGCAGGTCAGGTTCAGCCGCGTGGTGTATCACATGCGGCCCACGAGCTTGTCCGATGACGTGGCGTTGGCATTGCCCCGCAAATGGTTCGACAGTCAGAAGGTGCGTGTCGTGTACGTGGTCACTCCCGATTTCACGCCGGAGCGTATCGACCGGATAGCCGGTCTCGTGGCCGATAGCAACGTGGTTGATGAATTGTCGTTCAGGCAGAAGGTCAACCCTGACAACACCATCGACCACACGTGCGAGAAGTATCTGAAGGCTGGCCATCAAAAACGCTGGTGGTACATCCAACAGGATGATTACAACATGTACGTCGTGAACGACCGGCTTTACACACGATTCAGCGATATCGGCAAGGAGGACCACAGGTGAGCAAGAAGATTCGCGTCGCATGGGATGACCTGAAGCCCGGTGATCTGATTCACGTCAAAGGCAGCACGAACACGTATGTGTTTAAGGGCTGGTTTTTGGACGCAGCCAGCGTTGACCATCGTAAATCTGGCGCAGAAACCTACGTGATTACGAGGTCCAAAAACAATTCACCAGTAGATGTAGCCATTGTTGTCACTCACGACAATTTCGCGTACGCGACCCGTCCCGCACCAAAGAAGCCGCGTCCAAACATCGTGGAGCCGAAGGCACCGGGGGAATACTGGCTGCGTGTTCATGCGGGGGAATTGAACGGCTGGTATATGTGCATTCGCCGCCAATTCGACTCGATTAAGGACTCGTGGGATAAGCCCAGTGACCTCAGGGCATGGCAAACAGTCATGTGGGGCATTATTGCTTTCTCCCCGTGGCTGACGTGGCATGAAATGGTGGACGGCATGCATGTGTCTGAAGTGTTGACCGCTGAGGAATATTACATGCGCAAAGCCAAGGGGGAACTATGAAGACCATTCAGGCAGCAGACCTGTCACCTCGCATGCTGGGAAGAAAAGTCATCATACAGGTCGGCAAAAGCGTCATCAGGGGCATGATCGAACACATTGAAATCGACATGCGAACGGAATGCACGTTCAATGAGTATCAAAAGCCAGGGAGCAGAATCATAACCCGTGAATATATGACCATTCCCACCGGAGAGATTCGCGTCACCGTCGGCGGTATTGATCTCAAACTCAACGACAATCACGTAATCACCGTGGCGGACTCATGAGCCAACCGATGACTCTACCCAGCCAGCTCAGGATCGTAAACAACAAGCTGACGGAACTGGGCAAGATCATGTACTACCAGCCTGACCTGTTCTGCAGTAGCGTCAGGCTCCAACAAGGCATGATCGGTTGCTGCAAGGCGTATCTCAGCTACATGAAATGGCACACGCTGACCGTCTCCCAGTATTTGACGGAGTCGAACTGGGGTATGAGACGTGCCCGCGCAAGCTGCTGCCTCACCAAACAAGCATATCGTGCCGCTTATGGCCTGCCCGACTTGGAGCGCAGGGCGGACACCCTGTACTGGATGCGGAGGCTCCACTAGTGGAACCAGTGCCAATCATCTTGTTCATGCTCCTATTGGGAGCCGTCGCTATTATCGAGAATCGGAGGAAACATTGACCGAGGAAACAATGAACAGCATGACTAAGGGAACCATTTTTACGGCTGGCTCATTAGGCGATTTGCCTGATTTCAACCAGTGGCCTATATGGTTCACGCCGAAACTGATTCTGATTATCAACCATGCGTGCCGTAGGTTCATCACACGTTACGCAAAAGGCGTGGACGGTAAAATCGTTCAGCGTTTCTATCGCGCACTGAGGGACGCATGGCTTCGGGGATACATGACCACTATAGAGGCATGGGCGGAGTTTTACGTATTCGTAGCGCATTTCCACCGCCACTACCTGCTGTGATAGGAATGCCGTCCTAGTGTGCTTCCATGAGAGGCAGTGACGGCTTTTAACACGCCTATCATAGCTTGAAACCCGTGAAAATCTATTTTTTATTGATCTTCACGGGTTTCAGTGAATGAAAAGCATGTTTTCGTATAATCGGGCCCACATTTATGGTTTTATTCGCTTCGCTCACACATCAGCGGAGCCGACACGTCGATTTCCGAGCCAAGCGGCGCGGAAAGCACCTCATGCACGTCCGGCGCAAAATACAGGTTGCCTCTTCCAGACGGGTACACACGCAGTACGCCCACGGACACCAGACGCGAAAGCGCGTGCTGCACCGCTGACGGGCTCTTGCCGAACCTCCTCCTCAGCGCACGTGTCGTCACGGTAGGCTGTCCGATAAGGTACATCGCCGTCTGCACGGACAATCCACTGTAATTGTGCGCGTCCAGAAGACTCCGATACTTCTGCCGAACGTTGACCAGACGTTTGACGCGCAGCAAGGCGTCCTCGCAGGATTCCTCGACACCTTGGCAGAAGAACAGTATCCAGTTCTCCCAATCACCTTTCGTGGAAACGCCAAGCAGCCTATCCTGATATTCAGGACGACGACGCTCGAACCACGGTGACACCGACAGCAATGGCTGGCTCAGTAATCCACGGCTCATCATCTGCAACAGCACCAGCAACCTACCGATTCTTCCATTGCCGTCAGTGAACGGGTGCATCGTCTCGAACTGGTAGTGGAACATCGCCATATCCAGCACAGCCAGCCCCGGCTCATTGCGGGACCGCCACCAGTCAACAAGCGACCGAACCGCTATGTCCAAGTCCTGCCCGGGCGGCATGGGAACGAAACGCGCATCCTCGATACGCCGCGTGGGCGAGCCGATGAACACCTGGGTTGACCGTATGTCCCCGGCCTGCGGATTGTCGGACTTCGTGCCCTTTACGAGAAGCTGCTGCAATTCGCGTATGAGGGACAGGCTTATGGGGTGCCCGGCCTGAATCTGACCTATGCCGCATTCAGCCGCATCGAGATAGTTCAATACCTCGCGCATGGACTCGCTCAAACCGCTCTTGTCCTCACCCACCTCGTAATCCTGTGCGAGAACGGTTTCCAACGGCTCGAACGTGCCCTCCAGAGCGCTTGTGCTCTGCGCTTCGCGTCGCATGGTCGGACGGCGCAGCATATCCGGGTTTGGTAGATCCTCCCCCAGTTCGCTCAGTCTCGCCAATGCCATCGAGGCTCGAGACACCACGCCCATGACACGTGGAGAAAGCGCAGGATAATCGCCAAGCGGGTTCGGTACGAACGAATACGTATCGTATTGCATCAGACCGTATCTTGTGGCGTACTCGCCCGATAGTCTACGCAGCTCGCCTGGCGCGTCAGGTGCAAACATTTCTTTTCTCATGTCACTAACTATACACATTTCTTGAATTGTTCATACTAAGATTCCGCAAATCTTAGTATGAAGCATGGGTTGACCATACACTATCCTTCGTATTCCTTGCATAGGTCGGCGGCGAACTTGGCGAGATTATCCGGGTCAAGCTCATAGTTTTCGCCGGCCTCCCCAGCTTCGTCGTAATATTTCAAGACTTCGCGTAGCGCGTTCTCCATACGTTTCGCGTGCTGCCACCGACGTAACGAGTTCATGGCATGGTCTAATGCCGGGTCATTCGTTTCACTCATTTGATTACCTCGTTTCCGTTGAACCAGTAGCCGTTCTCAAAATCCTGATTGCTTCGCCATTCCTTGTAGTCGAGAACGGCACGAAGATTAGTATCGTCTCGACGGATCAGTTTCCGTTTCACCGCGTCGATAACATCCTTGAACCATTGCCGGCGCAGCTTCCACCACGTCATACGCTCGTAACGCGCTCGATAATCGGCCGTGTAGCCGAGGAACTTGTAATAATCGTTCAATTGATTGCCTCCTGATTCCAGTCCAACATGTCAGCGGCCAACCATTGCCCGCCGCCTGAAGCATTGGCGTACAGCCAAGCCCCGTAAGAGATTCGAGCCGCCTTATCGCGTTTAAGCCATGCCTTCAGCCATATGAGACGCAGCTCCCAGCGTGGTATACGCCGCCACAACTCGGTGTTGGTGGCGGGGTCGAAACGCTCATAACGGTAGATTGCGGTAATCAATTCGCCCACTTTCTCTTGACATGAGAGCCGTCCTCGTAATCGGCGCTGACCATATCGTTGTCCAGTTCGTCAATGTCCAACAGGTCTCCAACGCCGTTTTCGTCAACCCAGTCGCTCAACTGGTTGAACGTCAAGCCTTTCGGCGCGGTGACGTGACGCTTCTCGATCTGCGTCACGCGCTGGTAAATCGTGTAGACTTCGGTTTCTTCATCCATGATGGAAACTCCCTTGTTATTGTCCGGTAAAACGATTAACGGGACAATAGACAGCTCTAAAGTCCCGTCTAAATGCTGATTTATGTGAAAACCGCACCATAGAAAGCCCTATGATGCGGTTCTAAATGATGGTTTCTATAAGAATGGCCTCATAGAACAAGTCAATGAGGCCATGAAAACGATAACGGCTATACGCTCCGCCTGTATGGTGGAATGTCCAACGTGGCTTCCAATCAGTCGTTAACATGTTCCGCGTCCCTCAACGAGAGTCGTCCGAACCATTGCAGCAGTTCGCTCCTGTTGAAGTAGAAGCGTTGCGAACAGCGCACGAGTGACGGCTTCAACAGCCCCTCGGCCTTCCAGTCGAGCAGCGGCACGTCACCGGCCTCATCCCAATCAGTGTTGCCGGTTATCTTCGCCACGATACCCGACACCAGATCACCGTCAACCTCGGTGATAACCACCGGACGCGGCTTCCCGATACCGGGATGGTCGGGAAACTCGACCCACATCAGCCACACGTCATACAGGCGCGGTTCATTTGGCGTACTGGTCATAGACATCATCCTCCGAATCATCCCAATCGGCGGGCAGTATCACATGGCCCTTCTCCGAACGCTCGAACATGTATGCATTGTGAACAGGCGGCACCGGATAACCGTCCGGCGTGTGCCGCGTCGGCTTGAACGGCAACCCGTTGTCCACCAGAGACTGGCGTAGGAACATGTTGACGGCGGTGCTCAGGCTCATGCCCATGGAATCGTAGAGCGCGGCGGCGCGCGCCTTGACGTCATCATCGACATTGGCTACCAGCTTACCCATAACAACCTCCTTAATGGTTAACAGATGGTATCAATCATATACCATATTGGGTTAGGAATGAGATATGAGTTTTCACCAGTAGATTCTGATTTCAGCGTCACTGCCAACCCAATTGTCAGGCAAAGCGGGGAACACTTCGCGCCACTCGGGTGTGAGACCATCCCGAAACTCGTCGTAATCATCCAACGAGAAATAGTCGCATTCATCGTAGCCATCGTCATGGCTGACACCTGATTCCAGCGCGTCCAGCATGTCAACCATATCCGAAGTGGCATTCGGATACAGCCACGTATGCACGGTATCCTCATGCCTCCAGCCTTTCAGCGGCGTCGAATTGCCATAAACGGTGAGCTTGATTGAAGCGCTCATAATAATCTCCTAAAGAAATATTGATTTGGCTTGTAGCAAAAAATGGGTTGCCGCCCAGCGGAAGTGAGGAAAAAGCTGGACGGCAAGAACTTAGAACAGCGGCAAAGCAAACCGCTTGTCGGGCAGATCGGTGGCGTTCAACGCCGCCAAAATCAGATCAGACGTGTGAAGCGGAATGTTTGCGCGTACCGCCGCGATATTATCCGGCGTATACGCATAGCCAGAGGACTCCAGAACCTCACGAATCTTGCTAGTGGGTATCTTGACTTCCATCATTCCCACCCCAGCATGTCGTCGATGCACCAGCCGATAGCGCACTCATACCGGTCATACGTGGTGGAATACTTCTGCGAGAACGCCTCACGCGCCCTCTTGTCGAGCATGTCCAACGACAAACCGGTTTCGGCTATCTGCTGTTCCGCAGTATCGAAGTCCGGCGCGGTGTATGGCTTGTCCAGCTTCAGCATGGCACGACGGCGTAAATCATCGATAAAACCATGCTGGCAGTCGAAGATATCCGCCACGCTATCCGCGTTATCGGCGGCCATCTCGTAAGCCGCCTGCAACAACAGGCGTACGGCTTTCTCCCGAATCTCGCTCATGTCACGCCGCCTTAACCCACTTGTCGCGGACGGTAGCCACGTAATCGGCCACCGCCTTTTCCAACTGCCTGTCACTGCCACGCTCATAACGGGCACGGTAGGCGACAACGCACCTGCCATTGGCCGAAGCAACGTAGGCCACCTTGCGGCCCTTGCTGGTACGGAAGTGACGGATAGGGCCCAAACCTTGCAATTCGGGGCATTCCTTAGCCATCATCAGGTCAGGCATCGTACAATAGGAGACGGCGAAACTGTTCACCTTCGGCGGCACTTCGGGAATCTCCTGTGTATCCGGCGCGGGTTCATCATCCATGAACTCGTCTTCCAATATCGCGTCCTCGGGCATAGGCACCGGCCACTGAACATTGCTCGTGAAGCGTTCCTCCTCACACTTCCAGTTTGCATCGATCGATGGGTGCGCGACAATGCCGCCAACCGTTTTAGCGCCCATTCCGGTAGGTACCGGCACCGGCACTGTCTTCATACGCTCGGAATCGGGTATGAGCATCCAACCATGCTCAAGGTCAACGGAGCTTGACCTCATGCCATTCAAAAAGTCCTCATACTGGACTCCCTTGGCCTGAACATTCCACGCCGTGCCCTGCGAAGTCTGGGAAAGTGACCAGACTCGTCTAACCCGAGCGTTCACATACCGAACATCATATTTCGAGCCATCCTTGCGCAACCGCACCCACATGCCGCTCACGGCATTCACGTTACGCGACGGGTCATTGGTCAGCTTCTTCATTTTGGTTTACCTCACTTGTAAAGATTCGATTTTGATTGATTTTCTGGAATGAGTAGGCGGCTAGAAGACTCTCAGCATTCACCCTCTTCGGTGGCTTCGGTGTAGAAAACGTCGTCCATTTGGTCATTGTTGAAACGCTCATTGATGTAATCGGAAATTGCCTTACCGGTATCGTCTTCGTTAATTAGCTGACTAATGCGGGTATGGCTCACACCGTTACCGTCCAAAATGTAAGCGTCTTGCGCCCAACCATCTTCATGCTCGAAAGCCTTGTTATATTCGGTTTCCGTCACATATCCCCAGTCGCCAAGGCGATAGATGCCCTCATAGGGTTGGAAACCGTCATAGCGCGTCAATGGCGATAGTTTTTCGTCAACACGTTCCACCATGTCGGCAACATCTTTAACGGTAATGGACATTTTGAATCTCCCTTAAACAAGAGGGGCACGGCCACAACGCCATGCCCCACAACGATTTATTAACGATGGACTCGCACCATGTAGCCCCTACCCCACGGGACTAGCTCCACGGGATAACCTTTGGCCTCATAATGCGATTGAGTGGCAACAGCCACGGGAAACGACTTGCAACGGTAATGGTCAATCATGGTCGATCACTCACCCATATACGCAACTGGGTTAAGTTGCATGTCGATACGCCGCCATGCCCTGACCAATTCGGCGGTAGGCGCGTACCGTTCGATGGCCGACCGGCTACCGTCGTACCGTCCGGCCATATCATTGTCGCAACCGATAACAGTGTCCGCCATGATATGACGCGCCTCCTTTGCCGTAATGGCCTCACAATGCCAGTTACCATCAAAAACGTCGTCGGCAACCCAAGCGTCACGCTCAGCCCTCGAATCAAACACCCTGAGACTCCCAGGCCATGACCCGTCATCCCATGTCGTGCCGATACCATAAGCCCAGCGGAAAGCGTAGAAGTAGCGTGCCATCATGCCACCGCCTTAAACTCATGCGATTGGATGAAATCGTTGCGGCTGCAGACGTTCTCAGGCGGGAAAAAATTACTCGGCCAGAACGTGAATGCACCGTCCTTGAAGTAGCCTCCTTCAATCCACTCGAAACGCTTACGCCGGACACGCCGAACGGTAAGCCAGACGGTATTGTATTTATCGAACGTCACCGTCTTGTCAGTGGCTTTGACGATAACGTAGATGTCGCCGGCCAACGATTGGGCCGACCAGCCAACGTGGAAGTCGCTTGGATTCAGTATTTCTTCAGGCATGGCACACCTCCATTAGTGTGATATAGGATCTATAGGTTTGATTGATTGAAATTGCCCGAATGGGCGGGAAGCGCGGAACATGCGCCACGCTATCGCAGTCAGGTCAGCGGTATTTACGGCAGACAGTTTTGCCGTACAATTCACCAATTTCGGCTTTCGTCATACGTTTCCAGCCGAATTGCTGGATAAACTCACGAACATGCCTCACAGTCGTATTCGAATACGACCATGTATCTTCAAGTTCCAGCTGATACGTGCCGTTCAAGCCGTTATCAAAAACAGTGGCGACGTGCGTACCGTAGCTGAAAAGCTCATAATCTAAACCGAGATTATTGCGCCAAACTTCAACGACCGCCTTACCGCCGAACGACTTTTGAGTGGTGTACTGCGTGTCAAGTATGTAAGAGCGTTCCATCAGGCCACCGCCTTACGTAGCGCGGCCATGTCTAAGTCAGCCCAGTCATCGATCGATGTAGTCACGTAATTCCACACCTGACCGAAAACGTACAAGCGGATATACACGTCGAACGTTTCTGGGTCAGCCATAATGGTGTCCAATGGCGTACCCCAATCAGGTAAGTAGCTGATGAAGTCCGTCCATTCCTCGCTGAAAACAAACTCACGTGAGTACGCGGCGGCAGCCTCCCTACTAAACGTATGGCTTCCGTCCCCGTTGCCGGTAACGTCCGTCTCACAGTCATCCCGGGCCACGTCCATATCACTGTAGTCCGCGTGGTTATCATCAAGCCATTCCAGCACGTCATCTTGGACGTCTGCGAAGTAGTCATAGTTTTCCATGATGGAATCTCCCTTGAATTGATGAAGCGCGGAGACAGCCGCGCGACTGAATGAATCTGATTGAAAGACTTAGTAGCGTTCGTCGATTAGAATGCCGTCTTGGTAGATGTACAGTCCGGTACCGCGTCCGTTGCCCATTCGAGCACTATCCCAGTAGCAGAGTCCAGCTTGACCCGAGCCGTCTTCGTTCTCACATTGCGGGATGTTCGCGGTATCACTACCGCAAGCGGACAGGGTGAAAAGTGTGATTAACGCGGCTGAAGCCGCCAGAATTTTACGCATGGTTCCTCACTTCCATGTGAGGCGTGCTAAGATAGCACAGCCTCGATTTGATTGATTGGTTAGAGAACTTTCAACTTAAGGCACGCGGCTAGGTAGTTGGCGCTACTTAGCCGCATTCTTTTAACGCATCAGGTCGCTCGGTTGGCAGTTGAGTGCACTGGATATCTTCAAAGCGTTTTCAAGAGTCATGTTCCGAACGTCTCGCCGCCCGGTCTCATAACTGCTGATGATTGTTCGCGCTATTCCAGTGCGCTTGGCTAGCTCAACTTGTGTTAAGTCGGCTTGTTTGCGCAGTTCCTTAAGTCCCATAGGCTTACCCGCTTTCTCTAGTAGTAGGTAAACCAATTATGACAGCAAAATGTATCATTTGCATGTAGGGAAACACTGTTAAGTTCTCAAACTTGCTTTTGTCTTGCCCGATTGGGCTTGATAATTGATAGCATAACGTATCATTTTGGTTTAAACAAATCGGCGTGTCGGAAAACCAGCACGCCGAACAGCTCACACTGACGCGAACTCACGCACCAGCGCGTGCCGCATGATGTCATCAGCGGACACGCCACGACGTTTAGCGACGGCATCCAACATGGCCGACATGTCAGCGCTTAACGAAAACGTCCGACTGACAGCATCCGCCTGAGCGACAGGAACGACAGGCCCGGAATACACCGCACCCGGCCTTCCGCCGAACTCGCCGTTATCCGCATCGTCGGCCCACTTGTCCAACATGTCATCAGTGACCACACGGCCACCCTTCGCAACAAAAGACATGACACTTCCTCCTTTACAAAAGTTTCAGTTCCCGCAGCACCTTCGGCGTCGCACGCATGGCATGGAACACATGCCAACGATCCGACTCATCTAGTACCGCCACCATTTCCAGCAAACGCCCGTACTCGTCGTATCCAACCGCCACATAACGCAACGGGTCGGTATCCTCACGCGCCATAAACCGCACGACGTTCGACCATGCCACGCGCACCGAATCAGCGGACACGTCGGGATGTCGAGTCTGGATACGCGGGTCAACGACGATATCGCCAACCGGCACGGCTCACCACCTTTCGATATAACAGGTTCCAGCGTATCCCGTCCACCTTGGGACACGCTATGAGTGCCTAGACTATGGGGTAAACCCAGTGAGTTTAGGCTTGACTGTGATTCTTGTTAGCCGCTCACAGTCAGGCGACGGCGGGCCCATTGTCCCGCACATTACATTTGAGTAGGGCACACACCTAGCTGTCGCTAGTGTTTTCTTTTGGCTTATCAGCCTCTAACAGTTTGCGAGGATTACTCACGCGCAAAGCGTCACAAATTTTCAGCGCAACGCCAAGTGACATGCCCTCAATCGGACGCCGCCCATTCTCGTAATCAGCGATACGCCCATAGCCAACTCCGTCGATTTTATCGGCTAGTTGACGTTGGGTATATCCTCGCTTCTGCCTTAGCTCCCTTAGACTCATAACCCACCTCACTTATGATCGGTGGGCCCAATTATACAATTCCAGACGCTCGGTTTAGCCGTCGCAAGAAGATATCGAGATATCTCCATGTCTGCCACCATAAGTGGCAACGTCCATAGCGGGGACAATTCCATGCCGGATACCCGCTCTCTTATCCTCACTAGCCCGGTAGGCTAGACGCCGGTAGACGCAACTCATTTATGCAACCTTGTTTGACGTACTCTCACTACGCAGATTACAACCGACTTTCGGCAACACTTTTTAGTTATCAATGAGCATGTCCGCCTGATTACCCGCCGCTCACTATGAGTTTTGGATAGAGGGGACTAAGTGCGCGACTAGGGACTTGCACCCTAGCGTTAGCCACTATGGCCGCGCTGATTACTTGTTGAGGTCATTCCACACGTTGTCAAACTTGCGGTATAGCTCGGCGGGGTATTCCTCGTTGTCGTCCATCTCGATACCGAGGGACATGGCCGTGAGGTCAAGCACGTTGTCATAGGTGCAGGGCTTACATACCGTGGCCAGGTCTACCGCCGCTCTAAAGGCCTTGGCTTTAATCTCCGTGGTGTTCATCTCGTGGTTCCTTTCTTGTCGTTCCGTGGTTGATAGCTATCACTATACATGCACCCCATACGGAGTGCAAATCAGTATCGCAAACCACCACTAAAACCATTGCAGCCACTAGCATTCCTCGGCGTGTCGAAACCACCATAACCACCACAAAAACCGCGCGGCTGACCCCACGTAACACACCACCAGGTCACAGACACGCAGACGGATAGGCCACGTCACCACCACGTGACGGACTCACACGGACGGATAGACAGGCAACGGCACAGACGGCCACGACCACGCCACACTCACGTCACACTCACACCCAGGCAACGCGGATAGCCGCGTCACAGACACGGCCATACTCACACGCATACGACCGCGCGCATACCACGCGCCACACTACGACACGCCGACACATACACCCCACCCCCAAGGGAAGGGTACCCACGGGCAAGACGCGGGGCCGCTGCGACTCTAGCTCTGACGCTGGATGCGATCTGGGGCTATTATGGAAAAACCGTTCGCTTCTGTGGTGAGTGCTGTTCTTTCACATTTTCTTCACTGCAACGCTTGCCGCAACGCTTGTTGTGAGTAAAATGTCGTGTATACGGATTGTCGGGGAATGGAGCGAAGCTCAGGTTCCTGACAAGACGAGGCCCCGCAGTCGCGGGGTTTTCTCATATCTGCGTGAGATATCCCAATTGGTAGAGGACGCCGGCTCAAACCCGGTGTGTTGTGGGTTCGATTCCCTCTCTCACGACTAGGCCACGCCTTTTTTGAAAACCAAACCGTCAAAACAGTTTTACGAGGATTTGTAAGGTCGAGTTCTCTGGGATTCCGTTTTGTGTTGGTGTTGTTTTCTTGGACCGGGGGCGTGGCCGGGGATGATTGGCAGAGTAGACGAATGCGGCGGCTTGCTAGGCCGTAAACCGTAAAAGGTTCGCAAGTGCAAATCTTGCATCATCCGCAGGATGGTCAGTAAGGCCGGTCAAGGTCGTGACTGTCGGTTGGGGTTTGACCGCCCGTGAACCGGCGTCGTGCAGAATCTCCGCACAGCATCGTGTGCCGACTCCCCGCTTCGCGTGGGTTGACGTCGGCTGAGGAGTGCCCCCGGTTCGCTGGGCGGCGGGAGTCTGAGATGGCTTCCACGGTGTCGAGCACGTGGAGTGCGCGCGGTCTGTAACACCGCTGCCTTCGGGCGTTGGGAGTTCGATTCTCTCCGGCACCACAATCGCGATGTAGTTCAAGAATCTGGCAGGGAACTGGGGCTGAGCACCTAGGCGGCTTTGGTTGCAGAGAATGTCGGGTAGCGCCCGGAGATCGTTGCATACTGATCGTGCAATGCGTTGCGAGATTTGGAGGGGCCAGCCGATTGGCGGCGGCAACTGTTCCGAAAACAGTCTGCCCTGACGGGCGTGTGGGTTCGACTCCCACTCTCTCCGCTGTCTGGTCAAGGTATGTCAGCCAGCCTAAACAATTGACTACCCCAAATGCCCGTGGCCGAGTGGTTCAGGCACCGGTCTCCAAAACCGGTTACGGAAGTTCGATTCTTTCCGGGTATGCGATGCCTTGAGAAGAGGCAGCTCTTGGCGGTGACAGCTTCTCGGTCATTGCCAGTCGCCGGCGGCGGCTTCACGCCATGCCGTACGGCAATAACTGAATAGCGCTCCCTCTAGTGGGAGGCGTGGCATTCTAGCTCATTGGAAGAGCGGCGCTCTCGTAAAGCGCAGGTTCGAGTTCGATTCTCGGGATTGCCTCTAGGAACCGGTGGCCCGTGGGCCAACTCCCTTGTATTTGGATTAACCCCGTTGGAATGCTCGCTCGCCACGCTCCCACCGGTTCCGTCCCCTTATATATAAGGAGTCATCATGGCTTGGTCATCTTCCAACCGTAATGCACGGTTCAATCCCGGATGGGAGCGGACCCGCAAGCAGATATTGGAGCGGGACCACCATCGATGCCAGTGGATTGTGACCGACTGGCATACGGGGGCAAAGCATATTTGCGGCTATCCTGCCAATGAGGTCGATCATAAGGTTCGCGCGAAGAACGGTGAGCCCGATGATGATTCCCCGTCGAATCTGTGGGCCTTGTGCCCGTACCATCATTCGCAGAAAACCGCGCAGGAGTCCGCTGAGCAGCGGCGCATGAATCGTGAACGCCGGAAGGAAGAGCAATGGTATTCGCATCCGGCGTTTCAGTGAGCGGCTATGTATGCATGGTGGCCGGCTGCGGGAATACGGTGTATGCGCGCGGCTTGTGCCGTCATCATTATGACCGTGACCGGTATGCGGGGAGTCCGATTATCCCGTTTCGTACCCGTTTGTGTCCTATAGGCCATTATTTTCAACCGTCTCGTGTTGACCAGATTTTCTGTTCCGGCAGGCATCGCAGCAAGTACAAGCGGCTGTCGGATAAAGACCCTGTGAAGTATCCCCCCAATCCGGAAACCCCCTTGTTCGTCAAGCAGGTCGAGGCCGAGGATATCGAGCCGGATATTCGGGTGGAGTCGTTCACCGACGCGGATGTCATCGCGGAATGCGATGGCGTGTGCGCTGTGTGCGGCAAGAGGGTCGATGTTGATTCTTTCGGGCCTGATGGTCCGGCGTTTAAGTGGAAGGTTCCTTTGGAGAAGTCGCGTCAGGCGACTTTGGCGAACCGACTTCTAGTCCATAACCGTTGCCTGTAGGCGGAATGCCTTGGCTTCGGCGTGCCCGGAACGGGCGGAATGGGGTTGAAGCATGGCTGGCAATGGTCATTCCGGTCGTAGCAAGGCCGGTAGGAATATGGTTTTGAAGAGTCCTGATACCGTGATGGGTCTGGACTTGCCCGCGACTCGTCCTGATGGGCGTGAGTGGCTTGACTTGACGAAACGCTGGTACAAGTCGATGCAGACGGGGCCTATGGCTCCGCGCATGGGCATGGAGGCCGACTGGTTTTCGCTGATGGATTTGGCGAAGCTGAAGGATGATTACTGGCGTATGTCGAAGCCTTCTGCGGTGATGGCCGCTGAGATTCGTCAGCGTGAGGACTCGTTTCTTATCACGCCCGCCGCCCGCATCAAGGCGAAGATCGAGGCCATTGAGGCTGATGATATGAGTACCGGAACCGGTCGCCCGGAAACCCGTGGCGAGGCGGTGAAGGAGGATGTTGACCGTCGCCGCCGTCAGTTGAGGGTGGTGAACGGTGGCGCATGACATTATTCCCCAGCTGACGCAGTGGGAGTACGATCATTCCCTCGGTCATCTGGCGGTGTGGTGGATTGAGACGTTCACGCTTATCGGTCGTGGCGACGGCATCGGATTGCCTATGCATTTCGATTTGGACGAGTACCAGTTCATGGTCGGCGCCTATGCGTTGAAGAGGAATGGCAAACGCAAGTTCAATCGTCTGTTCCTTTCCCGAGCCAAGGGTCGCGACAAGTCGGGCAAGGCCGCTGGTGTTGGCATGTTCGAGGGTTTCGGTCCTTGTCGTTTCGACCATTGGGCGCGTGAGGGCGAGACCTACACGTTCATGGGTGAGACATACGAGTATCGCGAGGGTGAGCCTGTGGGCAAGCCTGTCACCCAACCCGAGGTCGTGTGCTTGGCCAATTCCGAACAGCAGGCCGGCAACGTGTTCGAGTCCATCTACTACAACTGCGATTCCGGCCCCTTGTCCGATTGGAAGGGCATGGGCATGGATGTGGGCACGACCCGTATCATGCTTCCCGAGGGCGGAATCATCATGCCCATCACTTCTGGCGCTTCCAGTCAGGATGGAAAGCTGACCACCTGTGGTCTTGCCGACGAGACGCATCTTATGGTGCAGCCGAAGCTGTGGAACGTGTACAAGACCGTGGCCCGTAACCTCGGCAAGCGTGCCGGTACCGCTGGCACGTTCATGATGGAGACCTCCACGATGTACCGTCCCGGTGAGGGCAGTATCGCTGAAGCGTCGTACAAGTATGCGTGGGATGTGGCCGCAGGACGAATCAAGCATCGTGCCGGCATCTACTTCGACCATGTGTACGCGACGTTGGACGTGGAGGACTTCTCGGACGAGAAGAAGATGACCAAGGCTCTTGAGATTGCCTACGGTCAATCCTTGAAAAGCCCTGATGGGAAGGACCATATCATTCTCAAGGACGGTACCGACGTGCCGATTGAGAACAAGACCGGTCTGAGCGCCGATGGCCGTTATTCGCTGACCGATGGCGAGCTTGGCCCGTCCAAGGACGGGTGGTTGACGTTGGATGGTCAGCTTGACCAGATCTATCAGCCGGACACCGATCCCGCAGATTCGATTCGCTACTTCCTGAACAATCTTTCCAGCGTGCAGAACGCTTGGCTCAGGGAGTCCGACATTCAATCCCATGTCCTGTACAAGGACGAGATGGCCGGTTATCTGGATTCCCGCAAGCTCGAAACCGCTTGGCAGAAATTCGTCACCAAGAAGGAGCCGATAACGCTCGGCTTCGACGGTTCCGTGTCGAAGGACTCCACAGCCCTCGTTGGTTGCAGGGTGTCCGATGGCATGCTGTTCCTTATCAAGCTGGAGCAATGCCCGGACGGGCCGGAGAAGGCCACGTGGAGGGTTGACCGTGACGCTTTCGACCAAGCCGCCAGAGACATGCTCGACAAGTACAACGTGGTCGGCTTCTTTGCCGACGCGGCCTTCTTCGAGTCGATGATAGGCGCTTGGGAGAAGGACTACGGGAAGAAACTGAAGGTCGGCCCCCGCAAGAACGGCGATCTCGTCAAGTTCTATACGAACAACTGGAAGAACGAGATGTATCAGGCCACGGAGAACGCGGCCACAGGTTTCCGCTACCCGTATGAGGAGCCGGAAGGCAGAAAGCCAGCGTTGAACAGCATCGCGTTGCTTGCCGACCCGCGACTCATCAACCATTTCCGGCATCCGCGCCGGGTGGACAAATCGTATGGCTACAAGATTCTCAAGGAATCACCGGCCAGCCCGAACAAGATCGATGCCTGCGTCGCGGGCATTCTCGCATACCGCGCACGCGCCCGCTATCTGGAGATAGCCGAGGAGAAGAGGCGTCGCGCGCCCATTCGCATCTACTAGGAGGTTAGCCCATGCCCGACGTGCAGCTTGCCATCAGGAACGCGACCGTCGAGGATACGGATGCATGGAACCTCACCCAGCTTGCCACGGCTTGGGGTCGCAGACTTCCCATGCTCGCCGTTCTGAAACAGTACAAGGACGGCAAAGAGCTTGTGGACTCCACGAGTGTGCCCGGCAGCACGAGCCCGAACGCGGCTCCCGTGTACCGCACCATGCGCGAGATAGGCACGTTGAATCTGGCCCGCCGTATCAGCGAAAGCGTGACCGACCGTCAGCGTCCGAACGGTTTTCGCAAGATATCCGACGAGAAGATGAAGGATACCGCCGCCGACGCCATGTACCAGGATTGCATGATGGACACGCTGCTGCGCTGCCACCTGTTCCCCGACACCGCGGATTACGGCGCCTCCTACGGCTTTGTGAACAAGGGGCGCGGGAAGAAGCTGGTGCAGGCGTGGAGCCCTTGGTGCTGCTACATGTCTGATGATGAAGATTCGGCCATCCATTACAGCTATGACGCCCGTGAGGGGGTCGAGAACATTCGCTTGTTTGGCATGGAACGCGACGAGGCCGGCAATATCAAACGCGTGTATTCCAAGCTCGCCACGCGCGAGAGCGAACGCACGGTGACCGACCCCGACGATGACGAGGCCGTGGCACAGCTCGCCATAGAAGGCAAGGCATGGGAGCCGGGCAACACTTGGGAGTGGGCACAGGGCGATGAGACCTACGATTACGCTCTAGCCTGTGAAAGTCTGCCGGTGGTCAAACTGCCAACGCCGGACGGCATGGGCATATTCGAGCCTTTTCTTGATACTCTGCGCCGTATCGACCGTCAGATTTTCGACCGCCTGTGCATAACCATGATGCAGGCGTTCCGCCAGCGCGCCATCAAGGGCGACATCAACCTTGAATACGGCCCCGAGGACATCGAGGTCATTCAAGGCCTGAAACAGGAGGGCGACCCCATCGACCTTTCCGAAAGGTTCGCCATGGGCCCCGCCGCACTATGGAACCTGCCGGACGGTGTGGAGATATGGGAATCTCAGACCACCGATCTGAACGGCTTGCAGAACGTCATCAACGCCGACATCAAGCATCTCGCGGCCACGGCCGGTATTCCGTTGGATATTCTCAGCCCTGACGTGCAGGGTTCCGCCAACGGTGCCGAGTTGAAGCGCGAGACGCTGCGATTCAAGGTCGAGAACCTGAACGCCCTCGCGTCCGAGGCCATCGGGCGTATGATTCGCATGGCGTTGACGTTGAACGGTGAGGGAAGCGCCGCCGATGACGATTTCGAGCTGATGTGGAAGCCCATGGTGTCCACGAGCAGTCTGGAACTCGCCCAATCCGGCCAGCTGAAATACCAGTCCGGTCTGATGGCACGCCGCACGGTTCTCACCCATGACTTCGGTTTCACCGCCCAGGACATAGCCGAGGATGACATGAATCGCATATCCGACCAGTTGACGTTCTCCGACCAATCGGCCGGTCAGCCCGTATTGCAGGGCGCCGTGCAGCCGGCGACCGGCTGGGATGAAACCACCCAGTCCGCCGTTAACGGTTTGAACGGAGACGAGAACGGCGACGGGGTTTCCGATAGCGTCACCAGTCTCGACGGCGTGGAGACGTTCTGATGGCGGACATCACCCAGATTCTCAACCAGCGCATGAGCCGGTACGAGCGCGAACGCGCCCGTCTGGTCGAGGAATACGTGACCGCCGCATGGAAGATGTGGCAGAGCCTGTCCCCCGCCGACTGGTGGAACGATGCCATCACGCAGGGCGCGTCGGCAAACCTGACCTCACGGTATATGGCGTTCGTGGAGCGCATGCGCCGACTTGGCATAGCCTATGCCGACATCGCGCTCGGACTCGTCGGCGCCACCGCGCAGGGGCAGCTCCCGGAGTTCGAGGTGGTCAGGGACAACACGGACCCGTGGAAGATGATGCTCCGCCCCGTGGAATCCTACAGGGACGCTTCCAGCAAGGAGCCTCACTTGCGCCCGTCCGCGTGGGAGAACCTTGAGGCCGACGCGCAGCGTTCCGTTGACAGGTGGCTGGAAGAGGCGAACGAGCGTCTTATCGACATCATCGACACCGATTCCATGATCGCCGGAACCCATGCCACGTTGGAACGCTACCGTAAGTCCGGCGTCACGAGATACCGGCGCATCATCCACCCGGAACTGTCCAAGACGGGCACGTGCGGCTTGTGCGTGGTCGCAGCCGACAGGGTGTATTCGATAGCCGCGCTCATGCCTTTGCACGGCAACTGCCATTGCACCGTGCTCCCCATCGTCGGAGACAACGACCCCGGTCTGAGACTCAACGACGATGACCTGAAACGCATCTACAAGGAGGCGGGCGGCACCGCATCCGCGAAACTCCGGCAGACCCGCGTGCTTACCCTCACCAACAGCGAGATAGGCCCCGTATTGAGCGCCAAGGAAGTCAAGCCACGCAAGGACGTGGAATGGCATCAGCCCGACGCGGATATGACCCGAGAGCAGATTCAACGAATGTTGGAGAGAGCCAACGTGTTCACCGAATACTACCGGAAGGTCGAATCGACCGGAAAGGCCGAACACTTCCGCTACGAGGAGCACACCTACCATTTCGAACCTTCGCCGCACCTGAAACAGGCGCTGGCGGCAAACCTTGCGTTCGCGCAACAACTCAGGGCGAGGCTTCGCCTTGCCGCGTAACAGCAACCAAGTTGAAAGGAACCATCCCTGATGGCTGACAACGAAAACACCCCCATCGTCGAAACGACCGTGGACGGTGAGCCCGGAACGGGCGAACAGAACGACACCACGCCGAAGGCCGACAGCAACGACCTTGCCGACAAGGTGTCCATGTGGCAGGCCATGAGCCGCGAGAACGAGAAGAAGAGCCACGCGAACCTGAAGCGCGCCACCGAAGCGGAAAGCAAGCTGGCCGACGTGGAGCACCAGTACGCGCAGGCTCAGACCCAGATCGCCAAGCTCAAGGCGCAGGCCGCATACCCGCAGCTCACCGATGAGGTGTTCGCCGCCCTTGCACCCAAGGACGCGGACGCCGAAGCCATCGAGGAGTGGGCGAAGAACGCATCCCAGTTCATTCTTCCCGCGCAGACCGAAACGGTTGCCGACGATGGGAAGAAAGAAGAACAGCAGCAGCCCCTGCCCGCCTCCGTATTGGAGGGATACAGCCATACGGCGCCTCATCCTCAAGGTTCGACGGCCAGTGGCGGATTGACTGCCGCATACGATTACGGGCGCAAGTTCGCGTCCATCAACAACGACAAAAAGTAAGGAGAACCCCAATGGCTAACCCCGTGGAAATGGTTCACACCACCGGCTATACGGTGCCGCAGGACGACCAGTCCTGGCTTATCAACCGCATCACCGATGGCATTCGTGAGGCGCAGCTTGACCTGAGCCTGTTCACCGGCGACAAGGAGAAGGAACAGAAGTACTTCGCCTCCATCGACCCGGATGATTTCAACGCCTGGCTGAAGTCAGGCATTCCGGTCGCCAAGGTCACCAGCACCGGCCTGTTCGGCCCGTATGACCCGACCGCCACCGATGGCCGCCAGCTCAAGGTCGCCGGCTTCCTTGAAAGCCAGCAGCACGTGGTGTTCACGCGCTCCAGCTTCGAGAACCAGTATCCGACCGCCGGCGTGCGCTACATGGCCGTCATCGACCGCAACAACCTGCCGGTCACACTGGCGGAAAACACCGTTTTCGAGGGCCTTATTCTCGACTACGACAAGGACGCTGGCGGCGATGTGACGGTGCTGTCCCCGTCCGCTGCCGGCACCGCTCCGGCCTACAAACTGCCCAACGCCACTGCAAGCGCACTGGGTGGCGTCAAGCAGGCCGCGAACGTCGCCGACCTCGCAACCAGTGCCGACGCCGCCGCCATCGTCACTGCGGTCAACACCCTGTTCGCCAATCTGCGCACTGCCGGCGTCATGGCCGCTAAGTGACCTTAATCATTCGTTTTCTGAAACCCGCCCCATGTGGCGGGTTTTTTTATACCCGAAAGGAACATCATGGCCCTTATCAACAAGGACATCATCACGCCCGCCGAGGCGTCGGCCATCGTGCTCGGCGCATATCAGTCCACGCGCGAGATTCTGCCGTTCGGCAAGATTCTGCCGGATGTGATGAACCCGACCGGTCTGAACGTGAGCTGGATTCCGAACCAGCCGCGCTTCGAGGTCGAGGAAATGAAGTATTCGACATGGGATAGCGAAGCCCCGTATGACAAGACCACCGGTGGCGGCAAGAAATCCTATACGGAGATGCTGCCGCTGCGCAAGCGCCACCGCATCAGCGAGCACGACATCGCAGCCGGACGTGTCGCCGCCACCGCCACCGAGGCTTCCGACGAGCTGCGTGAGGCACTTGCCCGCCTCGGCACCGAAATGGCCTACCGTACGGAGAAGGCCAACGTCGCCGTCGCCGTGGACGCCAAGCTCGGCATCGACGAGTCGAACCTGACCGCCAACTGGGATTACGCGCGAGACACCTCGCTCGCCGTCAAACTCACGACCAACAACCTGTGGTCCAACGCGGAAAGCGACCCGATCAAGGACCTGCGCAAATGGAGCGACCTCGTGTACAAGGCCGATGGCACCCGCCCGCGCGTCATGGTCACGACCCGCAAGGTCATGAACACGCTCATGGAGAACGCCGCCGTGATGAAGTACTTCTACGCGGGTCAGGCCCAGTCGGACATGCTGCCCGCCTTCATCGGCGAAGCCCAGGTGCGTGGCGTTCTTTCCTCCTATGCGAATATCAGCGACGTTCTGCTCGTTGATGAGACGTATGAGGAGTTCGCCCGCCAGCAGAAGATCATCCTGCCGGGCGGCGTCGCCTCCTTCTTCCCGGAGAACACCGTTCTGCTGCTGCCCGGCCTGAACGACACCGGCCTCGGATACACGGCCCTCGGCCCGACCGCCGAAGCCAAGCAGTCCACCGTGTACGGCATCAGCCGCCAGTACGACGCCGGCCCGATCGGCGCCATTCTCGACATCCCGTCCGCCACGCCGGGCTACGAGGCTTACGTGAACGGCACGATGCTGCCGGTTCTCGTCCAGTCCAACAGCACGTTCAAAGCGACCGTCCTCAACGGCTGAGCTTAAGGAGCCAGCATGTCCACGACGCTTATCGACAACATCGACTGGTTGAAGTACATGCGGCTCAACGCGACCGGGGAGCCGGAACTGTTCGACAAGGACACCGGCTTCCCCGATTCGTGGGTGAAGCAGCAGTGCCGTAAGGCCGCATTGCTGTGCATGGCCGAATGCCCGAACGTGTACGCGCGGCTGCGCAGGCGGCGTCTGAGCGAATCGGACTTCGCCGGCGTGGTATGCGATATGGTTCTCCGTCTCGCCCGCCAATACAAGTACAAGGCCGAATCGAACGGCAACTACTCGTACACGCGGCGCGATGACCAGCCGGTGACTCCGGGCTACAATCCCAGTCCCCGATTGTTCGTCGCAAAGGACGAAAAGGCCATACTCACCGGCTACACCAGTTCGCAGGGCGGCGGGCACATCAGCCTCGGCTTCGACCCCGGCTTCGGGGGCTGACCATGAGCCACCTGTATGACGGGGAGCAGTCCGAGGAGACCCACCTGTTCGATGACGTGGAGACAGAACCCCGCATCACGGATGATCTTCTGCACCGCGACATGATCGTGGTGCAGCCGATGAAACCGGTCGAAACCGTCTACGGTTCCGGAACGGTGCCGGATGGGGACGCCGCCTACTGTTACTGCTCGTTCGAGCCTCGAATCAATAAGAACAGCACGTTTTCCAAGAACTGGGCGCAGGACACCACGCCGCAAACGACCGGTGGCCTGCGTGAGGATGCTCTGGCGATCGTTCTCGCGCCGGAATGGCATGGGGACATCAACACGCAGTTCTGGCTCGATAACGCCTGTTACGAGGTTGACGGCCCGCCTATGGAGATGCGTCACGCCTCGGATGCCGCCCACCATTGGAACATCACCGCGAGGTGCATCGGCCATGCGACCGAGGACAACGGGTTGAAACCGCCTGTCCCGCCCGAGGGGAGCCGCACATGGGGTACGTGAACTTGAAGCCCGCGAATGTGCTGAACCGTGACATGGCGATACTGTTCGGAGCCGAAGCGACCCGTCCCGTGGCGGAGAAGGTCGAGGCGAAAGCCAAGGCGCTGGCCGACATGAAGGCGAAGCATTCGTCCGTCGCCAACCGCATCGACATCAGCACTCACGCTCACGGCACGCACACCGCCGTCATCATGAGCGTCAAGGGCCGTGACGGTTCCGAGATCGCCTCTCACTTGGAGTTCGGCTACTTCAACCGGTGGCTGGAACACAAGTACGGCATCAAAAGCCCGCTGGCTTGGATGCCGGGATTGTTCATCATGTCGGAGGCGAAATATGTCTGACCCCACGATATTCGACCTTTCCGTAAGGGAACAGTTGGATGCGGTCGCCATGACACGCGCCTACCTGGACGCCGTCGAATGGAAGGACCGTGATTTCAGGCCGGTCATCCAACCGGAGGTCACGCCCGCCACGGATTCGCTCCTGTTGTCCCATGACGTGATTCTCTACCATTGCGGTGCTCCTGAGCAGCCCGACTGGAATCTGAAGGCTTGGATATGGCAGTACACGCTGTCTTTGACGGTGTTGGGCCGTGACCCGGAACGGGTGGCCCGCATCTGCGGATGGCTGCACCGTTGCATATCCGCATGGCCCTACCGGCCCGGCACCGACTATGGGAAGATCGGGCGGATAGTGGACAATCCCGGTTTCGAGTCCCGGTCTTCCGGCGACATGACCAGTTCCAAAAGCATCGTCGCGTGGACTTCCACGAAACGCATACAGGCCGCGTCCCCACGCGGCTGACCTTATCTGAAAAACCATCAATCACACAATCAGACCCCGCACGCCTACACGGCTGCGGGGTTTTCCATATTTGAAAGGAAAACGATATGGCTGACGAAATCGGCATCCACGACGACGGCGTGTTGACCGCCGTCCGAGGAACGATCTTCATGGCGAAGGCCGAGACCATCATTACCTCCGCGCTGCTCAAGCAGTTCACCGTCGAGGCGGCGACCGTGGGCGTGGGCGATACCATGTGGACGAACCTCGGCCACATGTCGAACAACAACCTGCCCGAGTTCGCGTTGGACGGCGGCGACGCCACCACGTTGAGCACTTGGCTCAAGGCGGCGTTCCGCACCCAGTACGCCCAGACCACCGGCACTGTGACGTTCAATTCGGTGCAGGGCGACAAGGGCACGTTCAAGACCTTCTACAACGCGGTCGATATGACCGGCGCCGGCGTGGCCTTCTCCTTGGAGAAGACCCCCATCAACAAGTCCCTGTTCATCCTGTGGTCCGACACGAACACGACCGGCCGTGCCGGCCTGCTGCTGCCGAACTCGGACATCGCGTTCTCCAGTCTGCCTGCTCTTTCCACGGATTCGTTCGTGGAGTTCTCCGCTCAGGCGAACATCAAGACATCCAGCGCGCTTCCGCATGACAAGAACGGCAAGTTCACGTCCGTCGCCTACTTCGCGCCGTCCGACTTCACGGTCTGACCCGTCTCTTCCTTGCCGCGTCTCCTATCCGCGCGGCAAGGAACCCCCTCTTTCCACGGATAGGGCTTTTCAGAATCATTCTTTTCCACGGATAGGAGCCGATGATGGCAGAGAACACTAAGAACACGACCGACAACGCGAAGATGCCGGAGACATGGGACGAGCTCAAGGAGCAGCCGCTGTTCGCGGGACTGCCCGACATGGCGAAGCCGCAGGAGCTGAACGTGGCCCAGTCCGCCGAGTTCTCGGTGACATGGCAGCGCATCTCCGAACGCAACGGGAAACTGGGCGACATGGGCTTATTCGGCGACGATGAGGCCGACAAGCCGAAGAAGAAGCCGAAGTACGACGAGTCCGAAGCCGTCATCCTCATGGCCGAGATCGTGCAGTACGCGGACATGTTCTACCGCGAAATCGCGGCCGACGAGAAGCAGTGGGACGAGTTCACCCGTGGCCGCACCTTGGAGAACCTGTACGTGCTGCTGGTGTCCCTGACCACGTTCTATTCGGTGGCACTGGGAAAATCAAGCGCCTCCAAGACGCGCTTGGAGAATGCAGAGTAGCGGTCTCGGCCGACTTCCAACGCTTCTACAACATCAACCTCCCCGCCAGTATGGGCCGCATGGAGCCGTCATGGCTGTGCGACCTGCTGGACGGTTTGGAGGGCGTTGACGGGAGCCTGTACCGCGCGTGGATGGCCGAACACCATCCGCTCCCACGGGAAGACGCGAAAAGCATGCCGCGTCTTTCCTACCTCACCTACGGGCAGTCGCAGATGCTGATGCTCAGCATGACGAACCAGCTTGAGATGATTCGCGTGATGATCGCCCGCATGATGGGCGACAAGAAGTCGAAGCCGCAGCCCGTCTATCCGCCCGGCACCGTGGTCAAGCCCGATTCGGTCGGGCCGAAATCGTTCTCCACGGCGGGCAAGTCGTTCGCCCAGATCACGGGCATGTTGGGTGCCGTGTTCGGCGGCAACAGTTTCTAGCAGAAAACCCCTCGCATTCCACGAGGGGTTTTCGTTTATCCTCCCGGAGGTTTTCTCATGGCCTTGTATTCCGCTGGCGCGGTCGGCGTCGATATTCGCCCGGACACCGATAATTTCTGGAAGATTCTCAACGCGGAACTGCATTCTCGTCACCCTGAGGTCACCGTTGATGTGAACACGAAGGGCGTCGCACGCGCCAAGGAGCAGATGCGCGACCTTGACGGCAAGACCCTCACCAACGTGGTGAAGATCGACGGCGACCCGTCCGGCTTGCGTGCCATCGACAAGGCCATGCAGGCCCAGCGGAAGCAGTGGGAGAAGAAGCCGGTCACCAGCAGGTTCGACTTGGACGATACGTCGTTCAATGAGAAGATTCACCGGCTTTCCAACCAGATCAAGCGGACCGCCGGCCAGACGGAGGCGTTCGTCAAGAAGTCGCAGAAATCCGTGGCCGACAGTCTTCAGGACAGTCTCTCCCGCATGCGTTCGGCACGCGCCCTCTACGACAAGGAGGCCACGGCCGCATCCCGCAGGCAGACCATGCTCATCAAGGACGAGCACGCCGCCTACGACATGTACGCGGAGGCCATCGAGAACGGGCGCAAACGTCAGGAGCAGTTGACCCGCAGCCAAGCCGATGTCAGTAAGACCCTTGACTGGTCCATCAAGAAGATGAAGGAGCTGCGCGAGGCCGGGAACATCGACACCGCGAACTGGTACAAGAACAGTCGCATCCCCGAGCTGCGCGAACAGCTCAAGGGCCTGAAAGCCGACCTGAAGGCGGTAGGCAAGGAGATAGCGGAGAACAAGAAGGCGCAGGACAAGCTCTTCTCCGCCGATTTCGACAACAAGGTAGCGGCACAGCAGCGTCTTATCGACTCCAACACCAAGAAGTGGGAGAAGGCGACCGACGCCATCTCCAAGTATTCGGACGCCGAGCTCATGCGCAAGGCGCGGCTCAATGACTTCAACCGTGAGAACGACCGGCTGTTCTCCGGCCTGAACAAGATTCTCGACCTTGAGGAGAAGTCCGAGAAGCTGAACCGCAGGCAGCTCCAGCAGCTGTCGAAGCTCACGGCCGGCCAGAAGGCGTTGGCCGAGGTGTTCGGTGACACGGGAACCAGCGTCAAACGCCTCAACGCGGTACAGAACGATTCGCGCCGCACGATGGACAAGCAGCGCAAGACCGCCCGCGAGCTGACCAGCCTGTTCGACGAGCAGGAGACCCAGATCAAGGCGCTTTCCGCCGCGTTCCAGAAGTTCAAGCCCATGGGCATCGACAAGAACCTCGGCAAGGAGCTCAACAATACCTTCGACCAGCTGAAGAAGCTGCGCGACTTCGCATCCCGCAAGCCGATCACCGCCAAAGCCACATTGGATAAGACCCAATGGGACAAAAAATACGCGGAACTGATGTATGACGCGGAGAAGCTGCGCGCCAAACTCGACCGGGAGCATGAGGTCAACGTCCGCGTCAAGGTGTGGGAGGACAACGCCGACAAGCTCGAAGCCCGGTTGGAGAAGCTGCGTCATACGCGCCTCGACATTCCCGTGGACTGGCAGGTCGATCAGGAACGAATCATCGCGTCGATGCGTGAGACCGCCGCCAAGATCAAAGCCAATCCCGAACGTCGTTGGGAGCTTGAAGCCGACCTCGACCTGCAAATGCATCGCGCCGAGGAGAAGCTGAAGAAATTCGAGGACAAGAACGACGAGCTGAAGATGGATTTGGACTTGGAGACCGCGGTGGCCCGAGCCCATCTCGCCTACTTCACCCGCCCCCGCACCATCGACATCTTCGCCAATTTCAAGGGCACAGACCTTGGCAAGATTTTCTCCGGCATGACCAGTGGTGCGACCGGTTTGAAGGGCGTGCAGAACCAGTTCGACAGTCTTGTGAACCTGTTCGACAAGCTCGACAAGGTGGTTCCCAAGTGGTCGATTCTCGGTGCCGGCGTCACCGCGTTGGGTGCCGGACTCCTGAACCTGGGACGCACTGCGGGCGGTGTCGGCGTCAGCCTCGTGTCCATGAGCAAGGCCGCGTTGGCCGCTCCCGCCGCGTTGGCTGGTCTGGCGTCCGCAGGCTACGTGGGCTACCGGGTGTTCGGTGATTTGAAGGAAAAGTTCGATGTTACCAAGACCTCGCTGGCGAACCTGAACAAGGAGTTGGGCGACAACGCTTGGAACGAGTACGGGGATAACCTGTACCGTCTCGCCAACGACGTGGCCCCCTCACTGTCCAAGGGTTTGAACGGTATCGCCGTCGAGGAAGGCAAGGTGCTCAACGGGCTTATCGACGTGGTGCGCCAGTCGAACGAGGCCGACCAACTACCGCGTATCTTCGAGAACACTCGTCTCGCGGTGTCCGAACTGAACCCGGGCTTGCAGTCACTGGCCCGCGCGTTCCTCGGCTTGGGCGACCAGTCCAGCCAGTATCTGCCCCGCATGGCCTCCTACATTTCCGACGTGGCCGAGAAGTGGGCGAACTGGGTGGATACCGCCGAACGTACCGGTCAAGTCTCTAAGGCGATGGAAAAGGCCATCGAACAGGGCGGCTATCTGAAATCGTCCGTGTTCGACCTGATAGGCGTGTTTGAGGGCACGTTGGGTACTCTGGCGAAGACCGAGAACGGTATCCAAGGTTTTTCCGAGGCTTTGGAGAAAGCCAACAAGGCCGTTCACACCATCAGGTTCCAAGAGACTTTGGAGGCTTGGAGCGCTGGTGCGCAGGACGCGCAGGACAAGATGCGCAACGCTTTCAAGGATATTGGCGACGCCGCGTACTCGTTGAAGGACACCACTCGCGCGGTGTTCGGTGACGCGGGCCAGATCGTAGGCGAGGGCATCACTGGGTTGAGTCGCGTGTTGCAGCAGTCCGGTGGTGGAATCCGCGATTTCAGTTCCGGTGTCCGCGACGGGTTCAGCCAGGTGTTTGACGCGGTGGGTGACGCGGGCCCCATGTTCTCCGATTTGGCGAGCATGGTGGGCCAGTTGTCGCGCACGTTCGGCGGCACGTTCGCGTCCGCTTTGCGTACCGTGAGCCCGCTTATCAGCACCATCGCCAAGGGTGCCACCGGCGTGGCCCAAGCGTTCGACTCGTTGCCGGGGCCGGTGAAAAGCATCATCACATTGTGGGCCACGTTCGGTCGTGCGGGCAAGACGGCGTTCGAGTCGTTGAAGACCGGCATGTTGCAGAACATCCAGTCCACGATGCGATACCAGAAGATGCTCAGCGAACTGGGTTTGAGCGCCGAACAGGCGTCCGTGAAAATAGGCACCCTGATTAAGGCGATGAACCAGTTGCGCTCCGGCAATTATGCGGGTATTCTGTCCGGTGCCATCAGCGAGGTCAATTCCCTCGGCATGGCGGCGGAAGCTAACTCGAAGAAGCTGCTCCTTCCGGGGAACGCTGCCAAGGAGACTTCCAAGGACATGGGCGGCTTGGTCGGTGCGAACGGTCAGGCCATCGCCTCCATCCGTTCGGCCGGGGAGCAGGCCGAACAGCAGTCCGGCAGGTTCGGTTCGTTGAAGACCGGCGTGAAGAACCTGTGGGATGCGTTCGGCGGCTGGACGACGGTTGCCGGTCTGGGAATCAGCGCGGGCATCGCCGTCATCGGCAATGCGATATCCGACTACACGACGAAGGCGGAAGCATCCAAGCAGGCGATGGACAAGGTCATCGACGGCATGAAGGGCATCAAGTCCAACGCCAAGGAGGCGGCGGACGCGTTCAACGATTTCAAGTCGGAGACCACGAAACAGTGGGATGACCCGTCGCTCCTGTTCGGCAAGGACGGTGGCGGCGCGGTCACTGAATGGCTCGTCAAGGTCAGCGGCGGCTACACGTCCGCAGCCGACGCGGCCAAACGTCTGGGCATCAATACCAGTACGCTGACCGATGCGGTCAGCGGCAACGAGGCCGGCTACAAGAAGCTCGTCAAACAGTTGGAGGCGCAAAGCAAGGAGACATACAAGGCCAGCGACCAGTACGGCATGATGGTCGAGAAGCAGACCGATGCCGCCATCGCCGCCGACACGCTGTTGCAGGCGTTGAAGAAGCAGCACAAGGAAGGCTTGGAGAAATCCGTCAAGGAGCAGATGAAATATCTGCGTTCCCTCGAACAGATCTCCGATTCCTCCTCCGCGCTGTCCGACAAGCTCAGCTCGCTCGCCACGACGGTCAAGGCGAACGGTCAGGCGTTCAAGGAAAACGGCGAACTGGCTGACGCCAACAACGCCGCCTATGTGCGCACCGACAAGGCGATGAAGGATGTGGCCGCTACCGCGTTGCTGTCCGCCCATCAGCTTCTCTCCTATGGTGAGAAGAACGGTCAGGTGGAGGAGTACACGCAGAAGGCCGCAAACTCCATTTATGAGGCGCGTGAGGCCATCGTGCAGCAGGCTCAGGCCGCTGGCATGAGTGAGGAAGCTGCTGAAAGGTACGCTGATTCGCTTGGTCTGATTCCCTCTGATGTGGGTACCACGATCACCGCTCATTCGGAAATCGCCCAAGATGCGGTGGATAAGCTCGTGCAGGGCATATCCGGTCTGACCGATGGTGAGAAAGAGATCGTTATCCGGCTACGTGAAGCTGGAGTGGTCACCACGTTGGACGGTGTTCTCAGTCTTGTTGAGCAGCTGATGAAAGGCGACTTGTCCGAGAGGGACCTCACATTGCTGTTGAACGCGAAGGGCAATGCTCGCTGGGAGACAGGCGAGGTCAAGGAGAATCTTCTTGCTCTCGGCATGTCCAAGAAAGCCTACAAGTGGCTGTTCTCAGGTGAGGGCAACGCTGAGGAGCGCATGCAGAAGGTCAGGGACGAGCTCGGCTATCTGAACCTGACCGACGAGCAGATACAGTGGATTCTCGACTGTATCGACCACGCTTCCGGCAAGATAAAGGACGTGGAGAAGAATAAGGTTCCCGCCGCCAAGGGCGTCAGCTTCAACATCGACGCCAACGATGATGACGCTCAGGTGAAACTCGCCTCCTATAGGGAGTCCGATGGTGAAAAGCTCGCTGAGAATAATATTCTCGTCAGCGCCGTCGATAACACCAGCGAGGGCACCGAGTCCGCTAAGGCGAACGTGTTCAGTGTTCCCCATGAATGGTGGTCGTGGCTGTTCGGACTTGATGGCACCAGTGGCCCATCCGGTATCGCGAAGAACGCCGTTGAGAGCATTCCTCAGCAGTGGCAGTCTATATTGACTGGTTCCGGCAATACGACGCTGTTTTCCAACATCGCCAATAATGCGGTTCGGAATATTCCTCAGCAGTGGTTGTCCATGTTTACGGGTCTCGGCAATACGCCATCGTTTGCCGGAACGGCACGAAGCATGATCGGCAAGGTGCCCACCTATCATTCCACGACGTTGAATGCGATGGGCAACGCTTTGGATGTCGCGTCGAACCTGCTATCCACTCTGCGGTCAATCGCTGGTCGCACATGGACGGCTTTCATCGACACGATATCCGAGGGTGGCGGTCATGCTACCGGTGGTCGTATCTATGGTCCCGGTACTTCCACTTCTGATTCGATTCCGGCGATGCTGTCCAATGGTAAGATGGTGCTTCGTGCCGCAGCCGTCAAGAAGATTGACGCCGTGTATGGCAGGAGTTTCCTGAACACGTTGAACGCGGTCGGCAGTGTGGAGAAAGCCATGCAACCGTCCGCGTTCGCGTTGAACGCTCGCAGGAAGTCTCAGGCGTATGCGACCAGTGGCCGCGTATCCACGGCGAACGGCTCGTGGAATGTCGAAGTCAACCCGGTGATAAAGGTCGAACTTCCCGCGAATACGGGGAACACGACGAACAACACGGTGACTATCAACGGCGTGGAGTCCTCCGACCGGAGGATAGCCGACGCGGTGGAAACCCTTGTCGCTTCCGCCACCCGGAAACGCAACATGCGTCCGCGCTGACCGTCAGAGAACCGTTGCAAGCCAGTTTGTTTCAGCTTGCAACGGTTTCCTCCTGTTTCCTAACATCGTCAAGAAAGGTTTGTCATGGTTGAAGGTGCCGGCAATATCATCGGCGGCGGCTGGCGTTGCTGCGTACAAGCCGATATCGTCTCGCAGAACGCGACACAGGCCGTCATAGGCGTGCACATCATCTACCGTCGCACCGACCCGTCGCGCTGGGTGGCGTCCGATGCCGTGTCCGGTGGCGCTTGGGTCAATGGCGTGAGCACGAGCACGAACACGGTGAACTTCGGCTACCGGTCCTTCAACGGCGACGTGGATTTACACACCCAGCAAGTGACCGTCACGAAGCAGGAGTCCGCGCAGACGTTCTCCTGCCGCGCGTTCCTGAACATCCCATATGGTTTGCCGGGACGGTCGGAAGCGCATGTGAACCTCACGGTTCCCGGCATCACGTATGCGAAACCGAACCCGCCGAAGAACGTATCATGGACGCGGGTCAATGATTCAAGCGTGAAGGCCGCATGGCAGTCGAACTATGATAATGCGGCGCGAAAATATTGGAAGCAGATCTACGCAGACCAGTGCGTCGGCTTGAACGGCGGCACACAAGGCGCGTGGGGTCTGGTCAAGGCGTTGAACTGGGACGCCTTGAACTATTCGTACACGGGGTTGAAGGCGAACGCCCGATACCAGTTCCGTGTCGCGGCCCAGAACCCTGGCGGAGTGTCCGACCATGTGTACTCGGGCTACATCTACACGACGCCGGCCGCCCCCGTGGCGGTGAACGCGGTGAAACTGTCCGAACAGTCCGTGCGCGTGACCGTGGATGCGTCGAAATCGTATGTGCATGGCATCAAACTGCGGCGCAGGGTGAACGGCGGCGAATGGGCCGACATAACCGGAGGCACCCCCGGTGCGACGGCCGAAGGCTGGCTTCCCGACATAAACGGAATCCAGAACGTCACGTGGACCGACACCGCAGCTCCTGCGGGCCAAGTCCAGTACGCGGCGTTAGTGGGAAGACCTGTCTACGGCGATGACAACTCCAAGACCACGCTCTTCTCCGACTGGACGTACAGCAACACTATCCAGACGGCCGTGACCCCTTCCGCGCCGACGATTCTGAACCCGACGCAGAACGGCGCGTATGTTGTCAATCAGCCGATGACGGTCGCTTGGAAACCGAATCATCCTGACGGTTCCGCCCAATCCGCCGCGCAGGTGGAGGTCACCGACCCCTCGGACGTTACGGTCATCGAAGAGCAGACCACGAACACCAGTTATCAGCGCACGCCCAAAAGCTGCGGCTCGTATAGGATTCGCGTGCGCACCAAGGGCATCCACGCCGACTGGGGCGCATGGTCGAACTACGTGACCTTCACGGTCGCGAAATATCCGAACATCAGCATCAACAAGCCTTCCGGCACCATTACGGCGACACCGTTCACCGTGGCGTGGACCGTGGCGGACGATACGGGCGTCAGCTCGCAGACGCTCATCATCCAGTCGGACGGCGTGGAGAAATACCGGAAGACGATGGACGGTTCCACGCGAAGCCTGAGCATCGGCGCAAGCCAGTATCTGCCGAACAACAATTCGACGTTGACCATCACGCTCGTGGTGCGCGGCGGTTCCGGCTTGGAATCCAGCACGAGCGTCGTGAGGGACGTGGACTGGCCGGACCCGGCCGAGCCGATGGCCGCGATAGAGTCGAACAATGATTACGCGGCGTTGGTCATCGTGTCGTTCGGCGTGCCGGAGGAAGGCCAGTCGGAGACGGTCAGCGCATCCGTCATCCGTGTCATGCCTGACGGTTCGGAGGTGCTTATCGCCTCGAACCTGTTGGACCAGCAGTTGGCCGTGGACCCCATTCCCCCGTTGAACACCGACTTCCATTACAGGGTGGTCGCGTATTCGGCTAGGGGCACGACCATCGCACGCATGGTGGACGCGCGCATCGAATCCGGGTTCGGAGTGTTGAACTTCGGCACGGATGCGGGTCAGACGTTATTGCTCGGCTATAACAACACGGTGTCTCATAAGCGTTCCCATTCGACCAGCGAGTTTCATTTCGCGCGGGGCGACGGGGCGAATGCTCTGCCTTCCAGCTACGAATTGGACCAGTTGGATTCCACGGTGAGCGTCACCGGCGTATGGGAGTGGGACCAAGCGTTGTGGCTGCGGATACTCTCGTTGGCTGACAGATACCCTTACGCATGGTATCGGGAGCCTTCCGGCCTGCGTGTCTACGTGAAGGCGGAACAGTCCGTGAGCGTTGACATCGCGGACAAGAAGAACATCAGCTATTCCGCCGACCTGACCCAATTGACATGGGAGGAGCCCGTCCTATGAGTGATTGGAGCAAGCCTTTCAAGGTCGCCTACCGTGTGATGCGAGTCAACAGGAACACGGGTTTGGAGACCGGACGGTTGGATTGGGTGATATCCGGGGGCAGCATCGAACGCAACCAGGACACCAATATCTGCGAATCCGGTTCCCTGACCGTGGAGGGGGCGACCGACCTGGGCACCGACCGGCTACGGATATGGGCCGACTGCACGTGGCATGACGGTTCCACGGCAAGTGTGCCGTTGGGCACGTTCCTTCCCAACATCCCCAAGCGCAGCGTGAACGGCAAGGAATCTTCCAGCCAACTGGATTTGTACGGGCTGCTGCAAGAAGTCGATGACGACATGTTCGAGTCGCCGATAACGATAGGCAAGGGCAAGAAGGCCGTGACCGCCGCCGCCGACATCCTCAAGGGATGCGGGCTTCAGGTCGCGGCCTACAATCCCGGCAATTACACGCTGAAGGATAATTGGACGTTCGGTTTGAGGTCCGATAAGGACAAGGACAAGGGCAGCACCAAGCTTGACGCGGTGAACGATCTCTTGGATTTGGCCGGATACTCCAGTGCGAGAACCGACGAGTACGGGCGCGTCATATTGGAGAAGTATGTGGAGCCGGGCAAACGCCAGCCGAAATGGACGTTTCAGGAGGGTGCGAACGCCACGTTCCTCACCACCATGACCGACGAACGCGACCTGCGTGAGGTGGCGAACGTGGTGAAGGTCACCTACTACAACACGGACAAGGAATACGTTTCGACCGCGATTGACGATGACCCGGCTTCGGAGTTCAGCACTGTCAACCGTGGCCGCAGGGTGGCTCACGCCTACGAGTATTCCAGCATCCCCGACGAGGTGACTACCGACGAGCAAGGCAGGAAACTCGCCTCGGACAAGGCGTTGGAACTGCTACGCACCGAACAATCCGTGATTCACAGGGTCACGTTCACGCACGTGTACGCTCCTTTGAATCTGACCGACGTGGTGGACTTGGAGTATCCGACCGGCTCGGTTTCCGGCAGGTTTGCGATACGCGCGCAGAATATCACTTTGGAGGCCGGTATTCCCATCGAATGCGAGGCCCGTACCTTCCAGCGTCCAAGCGAACCAACAACAGTGAAGGCATAAATGCAGTCGAACCTGATAAGGGCCGGCAATCGTCTGGCCGAAATCATGCCCTCCCAAGTGGGGGCGGAAGCCACCATCACGCGCATCGGCACCATCAACACGGTGTACGACACAGGAGGGTATTGGACCGCTGACGTGGATATGAGCGGCGGCACGCTCATGGGATTGCAGATGACCACGGATTGTGTGGGAGCCCGAGCCGGTGACAGGTGCGTGGTGGAAACCTACGCGAAAGTCGCCATCGTCACCGGCATCCTTGCGCGTCCGGGGTGCGGATGCTCCCCCTTGTTTGAGTGGTCGAGCACGTGGAGTGGTACCCCTGGGACTGAGCCTGAGAGTGGTTATCTTGAGAAGACTGCGACTGTTACTTGCGGGGGGCTTATCCTGTGCGAGGTTGCGGCCGCGATCAGCGGTACCGGCGAATACAATATGGCGTTCGACTTCTTGGACGCGAACGGTGAGCGTAAAGCGTATTGGTGTTCCACGTCGCCGCAGAAGAACGGCGGCACGTTGAGGTGGGTTGCTTCCGGTTCTGTGCGGTTGCCTTACGGCTCGTACACGGTGAAGCTCACGACGTTTCATTGGGGCACGGTTTCCATTGTCGGCAATGATTCGTCTGGTAATAGTCTGCGTTGGCGTGACGCATCGTTAGGGGTTGAAGGTGTTTCGCGTTATGCGCGGTTGCGTATGGCGTGAAGTGGACGTGTCCCGCCTTGCCGTTTGTTGTAAGCATAATACGTAACGCCTGACGATAGTCAGTTGACTTAGCCTCACACCATATCGTGTGGGGCTTTCCCATATTCGAAAGGACACTGAATGTCCCCTTTTCATGACCTGTTTTCAAGCGCCGAGTTTTGGAGCGCGTTGATTCTCGCGCTCCTCGGCGGTGGCGGCATCGGCGGACTGGTCGGCGCGTGGTCGAACAGCAGGAAAACCGAGGCCGATATCGACGGCATCACCGCCGACGCGGCCGACAAGGCCGTGAAGATT
>OHAP01000064.1_pt1 | contig 68540 bp, 57 predicted proteins | sample 1577171 | NCBI WGS metagenome assembly OHAP01 (sample SAMEA3541489, study PRJEB24748) | human gut metagenome | biome: human gut; feature: human-associated habitat; material: faeces | place: China | collected 2012 | reverse complement strand
GCTCATTGTGAGGACATTAATTTAGTTGAAGGCGGCGTTATTAACTTAGGAGACAAGTCAAGTGAGCTTGGAGTTAAGGGAATAAGCAATGCAGTTGAAGACGTTATTGCAATGCGTGATATTATGTTGGCTAAAGAAACAGGGGCAACATTACATTTGTGCCATTGCTCAACTAAGGATAGTGTTGAAATGGTTAAAAGAGCAAAGGAAGAAGGTATAAAAGTAACAGCAGAAGTTTGTCCACATCATTTTTCTATGTGTTCAGATGATATAACAAGTAACGACGGTAATTTTAAAATGAATCCACCTTTACGAGCAAGAGAGGATATGGAAGCTCTTATTAAAGGATTACAGAATGACATTATGGATGTTATTTCAACAGACCATGCTCCACATAGTGCAGAGGAAAAGGCTAAAGACTTAGAACATGCACCATTTGGAATAGTAGGTCTTGAAACATCAGTAGCATTAACAGTTACCAACTTAGTTAAGAAAGGATATTTAACTCCAATGCAGATGGCTGCCAAGATGAGTTACAATCCTGCAAAAGTTTTAGGCATTCCAAAGGGAACTTTAGATGAGGGCAAGATTGCGGACATTACAATTATTGATCCTGATAAAGAATACACTATAGACGTAAACACTTTTGAATCAAAGGGTAAGAATACACCTTTTGACGGTTACAAAGTTTCAGGAGAAGTTGAATATACAATTCTTAACGGAAAAGTTGTTTACTCAAACAAATAAAATTTAGCAAATAAATATTAAAACAAAAAATAGATTTTGAGAATAACAGATTAAAAATCAAAATATAACCAAAATCCAATAAGGAAGGAAGAAAGCAATGATAAACAAATTAGTAGACAAAATCAAAAAAACAAACGCACCTGTTGTAGTAGGACTTGATCCAATGATGAGTTACATTCCTGAACACATTACAAAGAAAGCTTTTGATGAGTTCGGCGAAACATTAGAGGGAGCAGCAGAGGCAATTTGGCAGTACAACAAAGGAATTATCGATAATACATATGATTTGATTCCTGCAGTAAAGCCACAGATAGCAATGTATGAACAGTTTGGAGTACCGGGACTTGTTGCTTTCGATAAGACAGTAAAATATGCAAAGGAAAAAGACCTTGTTGTAATCGGCGATGTTAAGCGTGGAGATATCGGCTCAACATCAGCAGCATATGCTACAGGTCATCTTGGAAAAGTACAGGTTGGAAGCAAGAAATATTCATTATTTGATGAAGACTTTGCAACAGTAAATCCTTATCTTGGAACAGATGGAATTAAGCCATTTATTGATGTATGTAAAGAAGAAAATAAAGGTCTTTTCATTTTAGTTAAAACATCTAATCCTTCAAGTGGGGAATTCCAGGACAGATTAATTGATGGCAGACCACTTTATGAATGGGTTGGCGAAAAGGTAGCAAAATGGGGAGAAGAACATATGGGTAACGACTACAGCTATATTGGTGCAGTAGTTGGTGCAACATATCCTGAAATGGGAAAAGTTCTTAGAAAAGTAATGCCAAAGAGCTACATTCTTGTACCTGGTTATGGTGCACAGGGTGGTACAGCAGATGGACTTAAGCCATACTTTAACGAAGACGGACTTGGTGCAATTGTTAACTCTTCAAGAGGAATTATTTGTGCATACAAGCAGGACAAATATGCTAAGTTTGGCAGCTTAAATTATGCAGATGCATCAAGACAGGCTGTAATTGACATGATTGAAGATATTAACTCAATTTTCTAAAGGAATATAGAGTTTGTTAATAAAGACAAAAAACACAATGATTAATGATGATAAAATATAAAAATGATTAAACGGATTGTTTCATTATTATGTAATCATAACAACGAGTAGGAGCGAATATGAGAAGTAAAGAACTTGCAAAAGTAATTTCACAGGAATGTATTGGAACCGGTGTGTATAGCATGTGGATTGAAACAAAAGCAGCAGACACAGCAGTTGCAGGACAGTTTATTTCGGTTTACTGTAATGACAAAACTAAATTATTGCCTAGACCTATTAGTATTTGTCAGGTAGACAAAGAGAATGGCAGATTACGTATTGTTTACAGAGTCGTAGGAGGTGGCACAACTGAAATGTCAGCGTATAAGGCAGGAGACAGTGTTTCTATTATAGGACCACTTGGAAACGGCTTTATGCAGAGAGAAGGAAAGAAGGCTATATTAATAGGTGGTGGAATTGGTATTCCTCCTATGGTTCAGCTTGCCACAGAATTAAAGGCTAAGGCAGAAATTCAGATTGTGGCAGGATATCGTGATGAATTATTCCTTACTGACGAATTAGAAAGCAATGGAAAGTTATATATTGCAACTGAAGACGGAAGTACAGGTTCAAAGGGTACAGTTATTGATGCCATAAAGGAGCAGGCAGTTGAAGGAGATGTAATTTATGCATGTGGACCAACACCTATGCTTAAGGCTATTAAGGAATATGCACTTGAAAAAGGAATCGAATGTCAGCTTTCATTAGAAGAAAGAATGGCATGTGGAATTGGTGCCTGCCTTGCCTGTGTATGTCAGTCTAAGGAGAAAGACCATCATTCAAATGTTAATAACAAGAGAATATGCAAAGACGGACCTGTATTTTTGGCAGAGGAGGTAGAGCTTTAATGAATACAAAAGTTAATATTGCAGGAGTTGAATTTAAGAATCCGGTAATGGTGGCCTCCGGAACATTTGGTTCAGGTGCAGAATATGGTGAATTTGTAGATTTAAACAGATTAGGTGCAGTAGTAACAAAAGGTGTTGCCAATGTACCTTGGGAGGGAAATCCTACACCACGTATTGCCGAAACATATGGAGGAATGCTTAATGCGGTAGGACTTCAGAATCCGGGATATGATTTGTTTGCAAAGCGTGACATCCCATATCTTCAGGATTATGATACAAATATTATTGTTAATGTTTGTGGAAGAACTACAGAGGATTATATTGATGTAGTTGAAAAATTAGGCCATGAAAAGGTAGACATGTTAGAAATTAACATCTCATGTCCCAATGTAAAGCATGGCGGAATAGCTTTCGGACAGGATCCTAAAGCAGTAGAAGCCATTACAAAAGCAGTAAAGTCAGTAGCAAAACAGCCTGTAATAATGAAGTTAAGCCCTAATGTTACAGATATAACAGAGATGGCAAAGGCTGCAGAAGCAGGTGGTGCAGATGCTTTATCACTTATAAATACATTAACAGGTATGCAGATTGATGTGGAAAGACAGAAGTTCGTATTAGCCAACAAGACAGGCGGACTTTCAGGTCCTGCAATTAAGCCTGTGGCAGTAAGAATGGTATATCAGGTGGCTAATGCCGTAAAGGTTCCAATAATAGGAATGGGCGGAATTGCAAATGCAAGTGATGCAATGGAATTTATTCTTGCCGGAGCCACAGCAGTATCAGTGGGAACTGCAAACTTTAATAACCCTAACACGACAATAGAGGTGGTTGAAGGAATTGAGGACTACATGAGAAGACATAATGTAGAAGATATTAACAGTCTAATTGGATTAGTAAAATAAAGGAGATATTAAAAAATGGAAGCATATAAGAAGGAATTTATTGATTTTATGGTAGAAAGTGATGTTTTAAAGTTTGGAGAATTTACACTTAAAAGCGGACGTAAATCACCTTTCTTTATGAATGCCGGTGCATACGTAACAGGTTCACAGCTTAAGAGATTAGGCGAATATTATGCAAAGGCAATCCATGATACATATGGAGATGATTTTGATGTTTTATTTGGACCTGCATACAAGGGTATTCCAATCAGTGTTGTAACAGCTATTGCTTACAGTGAATTATATGGAAAAGAAATCCGTTACTGTTCAGACCGTAAGGAAGAAAAAGACCACGGCGCAGATAAGGGAAGCTTCCTTGGAAGTAAGTTAAAAGACGGCGACAGAGTTGTTATGATTGAAGATGTAACTACATCAGGAAAGTCCATGGAAGAAACTGTACCAAAGGTAAGAAGTGCAGCAGATGTTGAAATCGTAGGCTTAATGGTCTCACTAAACAGAATGGAAGTTGGAAAAGGCGGAGAAAAGAGCGCTCTTGATGAAATTCAGGAAGAATATGGATTTAAGGCTAACGCAATTGTTTCAATGGCAGATGTTGTTGAATATCTTTACAATAAGGAATGTAATGGAAAAGTTGTTATTGATGATACAATCAAGACAGCAATTGATGAATATTATAAACAGTATGGTGCTAAATAGTTAATGACAGCTAATTAAGCTATCATATTGGAGGCAAAGTTGAATTGAGAAAATCAGATAAAAAGATGCGTATGTTTGGAAAAATATTGTTCATCCTATATCTGGTGGTAACTTTATATGCCATGTTTTTTTCAGAAAGTTTAGACAGAACCATGGTTAGCGATGAATACAGATATAACCTGGTTCTGTTTAAAGAAATAAACAGATTTTGGCGAATGAAACATACATATGGGTGGCAGATTACAATAATGAATCTGGCAGGAAATGTAGTATTCTTTATGCCATTCGGCTTTTTGTTACCAAGTATGTCAAGGGAGAAAATCGTAAACAATTTTGTAAGTGTAACATTGCTTACAATGGTTTTCAGCATGCTTATTGAAACAGCCCAGCTTGTTTTAAAAGTGGGAGCCTTTGACGTGGATGATATTTTTCTTAATACAGTTGGGGGACTGTTGGGGTATATTGTTTTAAAAATCATGAAATTATTCATGAAAAATAGAAATAAGTGAGAATAACAAAGTGAAGAAGAGAAGCAAAGAAGAAAAAAGAGAAGAAAAAGAAGATAAAAAAGGACGAAAGATACCTTTAAGGAATTATACAAAAGGTGGCAGAAAGTCATCAGTTATTGCCGGCGTAAATATATTGTTATTTATACTGGCAGTGGTTATTTCAATACTTAAAAAAGGCAATGCAGGAATTTATGTGGGCCTTTTAATGTTGTTGGTTATGGTGTCAGCTATAGCAGGATTTGTTATTGGAATTAATAGTTTTAAAGAAGAAAATAAATTTTTAAAATATACATATATAGGCACAATAACTAATGCAGTTATTTGGATTTTTATATTAGGTATGTATTTGGCATATGTATAAAAAGTGTGTATAGATTTTAAAGAAAGAGAGTGGAGCATTTGGATATTATTTTTGAAAGATATGAGATTGCAACTTCACGAATAAGAGAAATAATAAATGAAGATACAGTGTCAGAGCCTTTTAAGAGCTTTTTCTGTAAGGCATCTGAGTTTATTTGTAAAATATATGATTTAAACAGCATCATAAAATCAGGAGAGATAAATGATTTCTCATTAGACCGGTTGAAAGAACTTAATAAAAGTTTATTTGAAGAAATTTATAGTGAAAACTATGAAGAAAGTTTCGCCAATCCTGAGTATGCAGTGAAAACTTTAGGAGAAGAATACGGAAAGATACTTTGCTATATTTACACAAAAAATCGTGGAATGATTAGAAATGTATATATGGGGAGATTAGAAGAAGTAGTTCTTCAAATGGAATTGTTTACACAGATTTATAATTATTTTGAAGATGTGGAACAATTAGAATATGACAATGTTTATGAAACGGTTTATTCATATGAAAAAGATAACACAGAGATTTTTACAGACCTTATGATTGAGGACAGAATTAATCCTGACAATAAGTTTGCTGTTGATATTGTTATGAACAGCGATTTAAATGATTTAAGATATCTTTACAAATATGGTGAGCACGTAGGTTTTAATGAACTTAAGATGGCAGAGTTTCTTAACAGTTTAAGTCAGGAAGAAATAGACCGACTTGCAAAGGTTTATACAGAAGGCTACAGAATTGGTTTTATAAACACAGGAAAAGATATATCTAAGAAAGGCACTGTTGATATTAGATATTCATTGGGCTTTGAAAGAATTATCAGATCTGCAATATTTAATTTTAAGAAAATGGGACTTGAACCTGTAATTTATCAGGTAGGTTATACAACAACAAGTCCTAACAGGCAGTATGCTTACGATCACAGATATGATGATGCATTGTATTTGGACAAGGCATATATTAAGAGAAAATTAGAAGTTTCAAGACATGCTTATGAAAGCAGAAAACAGTTGGCAGGAAAGATGGCAGGCCCTGCAGTAATTGAGATTTTCGGAGAGACACCTTTTGAACCGGAAAATAAGAAACAGGCATATGCACTTTCAGAAGAACAGCAGAAACTTAAGTCAGAATATATTACTGAATACCAGACAATGGTTCAAGAGTATATTAAGGGAGACGAAAGAAGTTTTACAATTATTGCTTTTCCAATACCTGAGTTTGGGGACGACTTTGAACAGATGTTTAAGGAAACTGTAAAGATTAACACTCTTGATTCTGAAATATACGGAAAGGTTCAGCAGAACATAATTGATGCACTGGACCAGGCAGAATATGTAAAGGTTCTTGGAAAAGGCGACAACAAAACTAACATGAAAGTTCAGATGCATGACCTTAAGAATCCTTTAAAGGAAACTAATTTTGAAAACTGTCTTGCAGATGTAAACATTCCTTTGGGAGAAGTTTTTACTTCACCTAAGTTAAATGGAACAGAGGGAATCCTTCACGTAAGTCAGGTATATTTAAATGACTTAAAGTATAATGATTTGCAGATTACATTTGAAGATGGAAAAATAAAAGATTACACTTGTAAGAATTTTGACACTGAGGAAGAGAATAAGAAATTTATTAAGCAGAATGTAATGTTTAATCATGAAACACTTCCTATTGGAGAGTTTGCCATAGGTACTAACACAACAGCTTATATGGTTGCAAAGAAGTACCATGTGGTTTACAAACTTCCTATTCTTATTGTTGAAAAAATGGGACCACATTTTGCAGTGGGTGATACCTGCTATAGCTTTGAGGAGGATATTAAAACATATAATCCTGACGGCAAGGAAATAGTGGCAAGAGAGAATGAAGTGTCAGCTCTTAGAAAGACAGACATAAAGAAAGCATATTTTGGTTGTCATACCGACATTACAATGCCTTATGATGAACTTGGTGAAATAACGGCAGTAAGAAAAGATGGCAGCGAAATTACTATAATAAAAGACGGACGTTTCGTATTGGAAGGAACAGAACTTCTAAATGAACCGTTGGAAGAAATCTAATGTTGACTACAGTTATTTTTATGGGTACAATGTAGAATATGTTAAATTTATAACGCTTTAAGATGAATTTATGTGAAAAGGAGAACAAAATGGCAAAAGTAGCAATTGTAATGGGCAGCGATTCAGATATGCCTGTAATGAGCAAAGCAGCAGATTTTCTTGATCAGATGGGAATCGATTATGAGATGACCATAATTTCAGCACACAGAGAGCCTGATATTTTCTTTGAATGGGCTAAAGGAGCTGAAGAAAGAGGAGTTAAAGTTATTATTGCAGGAGCAGGAAAGGCAGCACACCTTCCGGGTATGTGTGCAGCATTATTCCCAATGCCTGTTATTGGAATACCAATGAAGACTTCAGATTTAGGTGGAGTAGATTCACTTTACTCAATCGTTCAGATGCCTTCAGGAATCCCGGTTGCAACTGTAGCTATTAATGGCGGTCAGAATGCAGGTATCCTTGCAGCAAAGATTCTTGCTACATCAGATGCTGAATTACTTGCAAAACTTAAAGATTTTAGCAAGGAAATGAAAGATTCAGTAGTTGAAAAAGATGCAAGACTTAAAGAAGTAGGTTACAGGAACTACTAAGAATTAAAAAGTGTAAAAGATGTTTAAGCATCATATAAAATAATATAAAAGCAATAGAAAAGTACATATAGAATTAAGGAGATTATACTATGGATTACAAGAAGGCAGGCGTTGATATTGAAGCAGGTTACAGATCAGTAGAGCTTATGAAGAAGCATGTTAAGGAAACAATGAGACCGGAAGTTTTAGGTGGTCTTGGCGGTTTCGCAGGTGCTTTTAGCTTAGATTCAATTAAGAAGATGGAAGAACCTGTATTATTATCAGGAACAGACGGATGTGGTACAAAAGTACAGTTAGCATATATTATGGATAAGCATGACACAATCGGTATTGACTGTGTTGCCATGTGTGTAAATGACATTGCATGTTCAGGTGGAGAACCTCTTTTCTTCCTTGACTACATTGCATGTGGAAAGAACTATCCTGAAAAGATTGCAACAATCGTTAGTGGTGTAGCTGAAGGATGTAAGCAGTCAGGAGCTGCATTAGTTGGTGGTGAAACAGCAGAACATCCGGGACTTATGCCTGTTGACGAATATGATCTTGCCGGATTTGCAGTAGGCGTTGTAGACAAGAAAGACCTTATTACAGGTGAAAACATTAAGCCTGGCGATAAGTTAATCGGTATTGCATCTTCAGGTGTTCATAGCAACGGATTTTCTTTAGTAAGAAAAGTATTCGAAATGACAGAAGAATCTCTTAATACATATTATGATGAGTTAGGAAAGACTTTAGGTGAAGCGTTACTTGCACCTACAAGAATTTATGTTAAGGCGTTAAAGAAAGTAAAAGAAGCAGGAGTAACAATCAAGGGATGCAGCCACATTACAGGTGGTGGTTTCTACGAAAACATTCCAAGAATGCTTCCTGACGGAGTAAAGGCAGTAGTTAAGAAAGACAGCTACGAAGTACCTGCAATCTTCAAACTTCTTGCAAAGACAGGAGATATTGAAGAAGAAATGATGTACAATACTTACAATATGGGTATCGGTATGGTATTGGCAATTGATCCTGCAGACGTAGACAAGACAATGGAAGCTTTAAAGGCAGCAGGAGAAACATGCTACGAATTAGGACAGGTAGAAGCCGGAGAAAAGTGTGCAGAATTAGTATAGTAAATATTTAAATGAAAAGGCTAGTTTTTCAACTAGCCTATATGCTTTTCTAAAGAAAATAAATACTGCTTAGTATCAATAACTTTTTTGGTACTTAATAGGAGGAATTATGTTAAAGGTAGGAGTAATGGTTTCAGGTGGTGGAACTAATTTACAGGCTATTATAGACGGTGTACATAGTGGAGTAATTACAAATGCTAAGTTAGAAGTTGTAATTAGCAATAAGAAAGATGCATATGCTTTAACCAGAGCAAAAGACAACGGAATTAAGGCAGAAAGCGTATGTATTAAGGATTATGCTACAAGAGATGAATTTAATAAGGCATTAATCGGAACAATAGATTCATACAATCTTGACCTGATTGTACTTGCAGGTTTTCTTGTGGTTTTACCGGAAGAATTAATTAATAAATATAGAAACAGAATTATAAATATACATCCATCATTAATCCCATCTTTCTGCGGAAACGGATTTTATGGATTACACGTTCACAAAAAAGCATTGGAGCGTGGAGTTAAAATTACAGGAGCTACAGTTCATTTCGTAGATGAAGGAACAGATACAGGTCCTATTATATACCAGAAGGCTGTTGAGGTATTAGAAGGTGATACACCTGAAATTCTTCAGAAGAGAGTTATGGAGCAGGCAGAGTGGAAGATTTTACCACAGGCAATTAATGATATTGCCAATGGCAAAATAGCAATTGGAGAATAATTTTATTGAATAGAATCCATTAAGGATAGTAAGACAAGGAGATATAAAATGAAAGTACTTATTGTTGGAAGTGGCGGAAGAGAACATGCAATTGCAACAGCAGTGGCAAAAAGCCCTAAGGTTGATAAAATCTATTGTGCACCGGGAAATGCAGGAATCGGTCAGGTTGCTGAATGTGTAAACATTGGAGCAATGGAATTTGATAAATTAGTTGATTTTGCAAAGGAAAAAGAAATCGACTTAACAGTTATAGGTATGGATGATCCATTGGTAGGCGGTATTGTTGATAAGTTTGAAGAAGCAGGACTTAGGGTATTCGGACCAAGAAAGAATGCAGCCATTCTTGAAGGCTCAAAAGCTTTCTCAAAAGACTTAATGAAGAAATATAATATTCCTACAGCAGGATACGAGAACTTTGATTCACCTGAAGAAGCAATGAAGTATCTTGAAACATCTAAATATCCTATTGTATTAAAAGCAGACGGACTTGCTCTTGGAAAAGGTGTTTTGATTTGCAATACTAAGGAAGAAGCAATGGATGGCGTTAAGGAATTAATGCTTGATAAGAAGTTTGGTAATGCAGGAAATACTATTGTAATAGAAGAATTTATGACAGGTCGTGAAGTTTCAGTACTTTCATTTGTTGATGGAAAAACTATAAAGATTATGACATCAGCACAGGATCACAAAAGAGCAAAAGATGGTGATCAGGGTCTTAATACAGGAGGAATGGGAACATTTTCACCTAGTCCTTTTTATACAGAAGAAGTTGATGAATTTTGCAAGAAGTATGTTTACCAGGCAACAGTTGATGCCATGGCAGCAGAAGGAAGAGAGTTTAAGGGAGTTATTTTCTTTGGCTTAATGTTAACAGAAGACGGACCAAAGGTTCTTGAATACAATGCAAGATTCGGTGATCCTGAAGCTCAGGTAGTTCTTCCAAGAATGAAGAATGATATTATTGATGTTTTTGAAGCATGTGTTGATGGAACCTTAGATCAGATAGATTTACAGTTTGAAGACAATGCAGCAGTATGTGTTGTATTGGCAAGTGACGGATATCCTGTTTCATATAAAAAAGGCTTTGAAATCAAAGGCCTTGAAAACTTTGAAAACAAAGAAGGATATTATGTTTTCCATGCAGGCACAAAGGCTGAAGGTGACAAGATTGTTACTAACGGTGGACGTGTACTTGGGGTAACTGCAAAAGGAAAAGATTTAAAGGAAGCTAGAGCAAATGCCTATGAAGCTACAAAATTAATTCAGTTCGAAAATAAATATATGAGAAATGATATTGGCAAGGCTATTGATGAGGCATAGTTATATACTTAAAATATCAAAATAAGGAAGGTATTTAAATGAAAAATTTAAGAAAGATGGTTATGCTGATTTTAACTTTGGCAATGCTTACAACAGGCGTTCAGGTAAGTGTTTTGGCTGACCAGACAACAGATTTACAGTCTATGAAAGTTTATGCTGTAAATGCAGCAGGAAAGAAGACAAAGGCAGAACTTAATTTTAGTTCAACAACTTATACATATGACATAACAGTTATGTCAGATACAGAATCTATTGAGATTGTTGCAAGTCCTGCAACTTCAGGTTCAACATGGGCTATAGAGAAAGATGGAATTAATACTAAAATGGACTTTGGTAAAAACTACACAGCAGTAGTTGTTACATCAAGTACAGGCGCAAAAAACAAATATGAAATTAATACTACAAAGCTTACAGAGGCTGAACAGGCAACATACAAAGCCGGAAGTTCAACAGATGAAACAACTGCTAAAGACAGCAGTTCAACAAGCAGTAAGAAATCAAAGAAGGCTTCTAAGTCAGACATTACAGTTGGCAAAGGTGAATACAAGATAGTAGAAGATTTTAAGGATGATCTTATTCCTGAAGGTTTTTCAAAAACAAAAGCTGAGTATGACGGTAAGCAATATGAAGCAATCAAAGGTGACAAGAAAGACATTACAGCTTTCTATTTAAAGAAGGGAAGCACTAAAGGATTTTACATCTATGATTATGAAACAAAGAAGTTTTCTTCATTAAGAAATATTAAGATTGCCAGCAGAATGTATACAGTAGTTAACCCTTCTGAAAAGGCATCTTGCTTAAAGAAGTACACAAAGAAACAGATTACTGTAATTGATCAGGAAGTTAATGCCTGGGTTTTAAATGAAGAAGAGGGGTTATATCTTCTATATGCAATGAACTGGAATGGAGATACAAACCTTTATTGCTACGATGACAATGAAAAATGTTTCCAGAGATATATTGCAGAAGATGATGTAAATACTCAGATTGAAGCAGCAAATAAGGCATACAACAATGTAAAGGACAAATATAATACATTAGCATCAAAATACAATATGCTTCTTAAGATTACATGCGGACTTGTAATTGTTATAATTATTCTTATTTTTGTTATTATAAATATTAAGCTTAACAGAAAAGAAAAAAGACTTGCCAAGCAGAAAAAATATGATGACAAAAACAATGGCAATGGAAAAGACAAGAAAGATGCAGAAGATTCAACAGAATCAAATGACGTGGAAGAATCAGATGAAATTGAACCTATGGAAGAACAGGTTAAAGAAATAGAAGAACCTGAAGATGTTTCAATTCCTGAAACTGTTGAAGAACCAGAAGTTTTAGATGAGGTTGTTGAAGATTTCCCTGAAGCAGATGATGTGGAAATTCCACAGGTTGAAGAAGCTACTGATTTGAATCAGAATGTTGTATTAGATTTAGATGACATAGAAGATGCGGCAGAAACAACTGAAGATGAAATAGAGAAAGAATCTGAAAAAGCTCAGTTAGAAGCGGAAGAAGATATGAAAGAAACATTAAAAGACATGCTTCCGGATGACGATGAAGATGATGAAGATTTTGAATTTATTGATTTAGATTAATTAGGAATACCCCAGACTTCGGTCTGGGGTATGTTAGCAGAAAAATATGGAGGAAAGGTAATGGAAAGAGGTAATTTTACCAGACAGGCTATTGAAGCTATGGAATATGCTAAAGAAGTGGCTATAAGTTTTGGTATGAATTATATCGGCACGGAACATTTATTGGCAGGCATTTCCAAAGTATCAGAAGGTGTGGCAGCAAATATTTTGTATAACTATAATCTTGTTTATGCAGATATAATGAAAGCCATTAGTGAGGACATGGGAATAGAAGGCAGAGTGCGTACAAGGTCCAGAAGCAGAAATCTGGAAACAACAGCAAGGGCCAAGGCAATATTGGAAAGAGCTTATGTAGAGGCATCAAAACAGGGATTGCCTCAGATTGGAACAGAGCATATTCTTCTTGCCATAGTTGCAGATCCTGATTGTGAGGCACATTGTATTCTTACAAGTTTTCGGGTAAATATTAAAAAGATTTGTGCAGATATTTTAAAACTTACAAATAGAGATCCAAGAGAGATAAGACAGTACATCCAGACAGAAAAGCGTCAAAGAGATGACAACGTTTCTACAACACCAACATTAGACCAGTTCGGAAGAGATTTGACTAAGGCAGCAAAGGCAGGTCAGCTTGACCCTGTAGTTGGAAGAGATGTTGAAATAAGAAGAATTATTCAGATTTTAAGCAGAAGAACAAAGAATAATCCTTGTCTTATAGGAGAGCCGGGTGTTGGTAAGACAGCAATAGTTGAGGCAATAGCCCAGAAGATTGTACGGGGACTTGTTCCTGAATCAATGGAAGGAAAAAGATTAATAAGTCTTGATCTTTCAGGTACTGTTGCGGGCTCAAAATATAGAGGCGAGTTTGAGGAAAGATTAAAAAGAATAATGGATGAAGTTGAAAATTCAGGAAACATTATTCTTTTTATTGATGAAATTCATACAATTATCGGTGCCGGTGGCGCAGAAGGTTCAATGGATGCCTCAAATATTTTGAAACCATCATTAACAAAAGGACGTCTTCAGGTTATAGGGGCAACAACAATTGCAGAATACAGAAAGTATTTTGAAAAAGATGCAGCCCTTGAGAGAAGATTTCAGCCGGTTACTGTTGAGGAGCCTACAGAAGCCCAGACTATTGAGATTTTGCATGGATTAAAAAGTGTTTATGAAGAATTTCACAAGGTTAATATTTCAGATGAAGCAGTGGAAGCTGCAGTAAAACTTTCAACAAGATATATTAATGACAGAAATCTTCCGGACAAGGCAATTGACTTAATAGATGAGGCATGTTCAAAAGTAAGAATTAAGGAAAAACCAAAGCCAAAGTCAGTAACAAATAAAGAACTTGACGTAGCTGAATTAAATCTTGAACTTGAAATGTGCGTAAGACACGGAGATTTCAAAGGAGCAGCAGTGCGCAAAAAGGATTTAGACAAAGCACAGACAGCTCTTGATAAGGCTATTGCAAAGTGGCAGGGAACAGAGAAAGAATACAGACCTGTTATTGATGAAAATACAATAGAAGAAATAGTATCAATGTGGACAGGAATCCCGGTAACAAAAATGGGAAAGAATGAACAGCAGAGATTATTAAAGTTAGAATCAATATTGCATAAGCGTGTTGTAGGCCAGACAGAAGCTGTAACTGCCGTGGCAAAGGCTGTACGAAGAGGAAGAGTGGGACTAAAAAGTGCCAATAGACCAATTGGTTCATTTCTGTTTTTGGGACCTACAGGTGTAGGAAAAACAGAACTTTCAAAAACATTGGCAGAAGCAGTTTTCGGTTCAGAAGATGCAATGATTCGTGTTGATATGTCAGAATATATGGAAAAACACAGTGTATCAAAACTTATTGGTTCACCTCCGGGGTATGTTGGATATGAAGAAGGCGGACAGCTTAGTGATAAGGTTAGAAGAAATCCATATTCAGTAGTTCTTTTTGATGAAATCGAAAAAGCTCATCCTGATGTGTTTAACATATTGTTACAGGTTCTTGATGACGGCCAGATTACAGATTCAAAGGGTAGAAAAGTTAGCTTTAAAAATACAATTATTATTATGACATCAAATGCAGGAGCAAACAGAATAATAGACCCTAAACATTTAGGCTTTAGCAGAGACATAACAGAGAAGCAGGATTATGAAAAGATGAAAGCAAGTGTTATGGAAGAAGTTAAGTTAATGTTTAAACCTGAGTTTATTAATCGAATTGATGAAATTATAGTATTCCATGCTTTAACTGAAAAAGAAGTAAAGAGCATAGTTAACATTATGCTTAGAAATCTTGCAAAACAGGTTAAGGAACAGATGAATATTGAGCTTAAATATACTGAAACACTGAAGAGTGCCCTTGCAAAGGAAAGCTACGATAAGAAGTATGGTGCAAGACCTTTAAGAAGGATGATTCAGAACAAAATAGAAGACAATCTGGCAGAGGAAATACTTGCAGAAAAAGTTAAGCAGGGAGATAAAGTTACAGTGTCATATAAGAACAAATCCGTAACTTTTTCTGTGGCAGAATAGTTTAAAATGTATTATACTAGAACTACCAAAAAAAATAGATAAAGTCACATTAGATGATTTAATAACAGGAGGACAAAATGGCAGTAATTAAGGAATTAATCAGAAAAGAAAATAATGGTTCAATCAGCTTCGGTAATTATGAATTACCACAGAAAACAAAGTTAGCAGACTTTGAAGTTAATGGAGATTTATATAAAGTAAAAACATTTAAGGAAATTACAAAACTTGAAAAGAACGGAACTTTTGTTTATGAATCAATTCCGGGAACAGCAGTAAGCGTTTTTAAGGAAACAGCAGATGAAGTAAGCTTTTTCGTAGACGGAAAAGGTCAGACACAGATTACATTAGAATTAGAATCTAACAAGGAATACAGAGTTTTTGTTGGAGACAGAGACCTTGGAGTATCTAAGACAGACGTTGGCGGAAAGATTACATTGGATGTAGATTTAGAAAACGGAAATCTTACTACTGTGAAAGTTGTAACAGCATAATAAGTAAGATTTTAAATTAAGATATAAAATAAAGCTACAAAACAAAATAGGAGAGCCATGGCAAAATCAAAAAAGACGGTTTTCTTTTGCAAAGAGTGCGGTTATGAGTCAAGTAAATGGTTAGGACAGTGTCCGGGATGTAAAGAGGTAGGAACTTTTGTAGAAGAACCGATGGGGGCAAAGACCAACAATAACATTAGAAGGGGATTAATTAATAATAAACCGGTAACAATAAATCAGGTTACGGCAGATGATGAGGAGAGAATCACAACAGGTTTTGGAGAACTGGACAGAGTATTAGGAGGGGGAGTAGTTCCCGGCGGGCTAATACTTGTAGGCGGTGATCCGGGAATAGGAAAGTCCACATTACTTCTTCAGGTATGTAGAAATATGTCAAATAATGGCAAGAAGATTTTATATATTTCAGGAGAAGAATCCCTTAAGCAGATTAAGCTTAGAGCAAACAGAATGGGGCAGTTTTCCGATAATTTAAGTCTTTTGTCAGAGACAAGCCTTGATATAATAGAGTCAGTTATTTTAGAAACAAAACCTGATGCAGTAGTAATAGACTCAATACAGACTATGCTAAGAGAGGATATAGACTCAGCTCCAGGCAGTGTAAGTCAGGTTAGGGAGTCAACTAACTTTCTTATGCAGTTAGCTAAAGGTAATACCATTCCAATATTTATTGTAGGTCACGTAACCAAAGAAGGGGTTGTTGCAGGACCTAGGGTTTTGGAACATATGGTTGACACGGTTTTATATTTTGAAGGTGACAGACATGCAGCATATAGAATAATCCGAGGAGTTAAGAACCGTTTTGGTTCAACTAATGAAATTGGAGTATTTGAAATGAGTTCAGAAGGACTTAGGGAAGTATTAAATCCGTCAGAATTTATGTTAGATGGAAGACCTGAGGATGCTTCAGGTTCAGTTGTGGCATGTTTAATGGAAGGAACAAGACCGATTCTTGTAGAAATACAGGCATTAATATCCCACACCAACTTTGGAATGCCAAGACGAACGGCGGTGGGAACAGACTATAACAGAGTTAATCTTTTAATGGCAGTTATCGAAAAAAGAATTGGAGTTCAGATGTGCGATTATGATGCATATGTTAATATAGCAGGTGGAATGAAAATCAATGAACCGGCATTAGACCTTGCATTAGTAATGGCATTAATCGGTAGCTTTAAGAATAGAGTAATAGACCCAAAGACAATAGTTTTCGGTGAAGTAGGGCTTGCAGGAGAAGTAAGAGCGGTATCACAGGCAGACAAAAGAGTACAGGAAGCTAAGAAACTTGGTTTTACAACGTGCATAATGCCTGCTGTATCCAAGAAAAATCTTACAGAAATCACTGGAATCAATATAATTGGGGTAAATAATATAAAAGAAGCTGAAGAACTTATTTAAAAAAGTTGACAACTGATATTCGTTAGATTAGAATAACAAGGTAAGAAAAAGTCCAAAAGGACAATAAAATAATAAAAGCGTTGATAGAGACAGTAGTTGCCTTGCATAAATAATGCATAGTGAACGTTATAGAGAGTTCGGATAAGGTGGAAGCCGAATACAAGTAGCAGGTATATGAACATCACTCTGGAGTTGCAGCCCAAAGAACGTATAAAGTTTAGTAGGCGCTGACGGTATCCACCGTTAAAGGGAACACATATTAAGGGAGAAATCCTGCGTATGCTGTAAAAGGTGGTTAACGAAAATACAGGCTTTCGTCCTTTACAGGGCGGGAGCCTTTTTATTTAGTGCTCCATAGTGGACGCACAATAAAATAAATACACAGATATCATTGGATGTTTGCGAAAACAATGCAGATAGGATATGCGACAGATTTTTCTGCAAGCAAAAAATAGGCAAATTTTTGTGATTTTGCGAGCATAGTGTACAGCGATAAAACGACTGTCTGAGCGAAGCGAGTTTAGTTTTTCGCTGTACCATAGGCGGCGGAGCAAAATAAGAAAATTAACGTGTTTGCGGTAGAAAAATCTGTCGCATACCGGGAATACATTATTTTCGCAAACATCTGATGACAAAAAAGAAAGGAGATTGAAATGTACAAGAAGGTATCAACCAATTTGAACTTTGTTGACAGAGAAAAAGAAACAGAAAAATTCTGGGATGACAATCACATCTTTGAAAAAAGTATGGAAAATAGAAAAGAAGGACCAACATATACTTTTTATGATGGACCTCCAACAGCTAACGGAAAACCACATATCGGACACGTATTAACACGTGTAATTAAAGATATGATCCCTAGATACAGAACAATGAAGGGATATATGGTTCCAAGAAAGGCAGGATGGGACACACATGGACTTCCTGTAGAACTTGAAGTAGAAAAATTATTAGGTTTAAATGGAAAAGAACAGATTGAAGAATACGGTATGGAACCTTTCATAAAGAAATGTAAGGAATCTGTATGGAAATACAAGGGAATGTGGGAAGACTTCTCAGGAACAGTTGGTTTCTGGGCAGATATGGAAAACCCATATGTAACTTATGATGATAATTTTATTGAATCTGAATGGTGGGCTTTAAAGACTATCTGGGATAAGAAATTATTATACAAAGGTTTTAAGATTGTACCTTATTGCCCAAGATGTGGAACACCTCTTTCATCACAGGAAGTTGCACAGGGATACAAGGCAGTTAAGGAACGTTCAGCTATCGTAAGATTTAAAGTTGTTGGTGAAGATGCATATTTCCTTGCATGGACAACAACACCTTGGACTCTTCCATCTAACGTAGCTCTTTGTGTTAACCCTAATGACACATACTGCAAGGTTAAAGCAGCTGACGGATATACTTATTATATGGCAGAAGCTTTACTTGACACAGTATTAGGAAAGCTTGCAACAGAAGACGAAAAAGCTTATGAAGTATTAGAAACAATGAAGGGTGCTGACCTTGAATATAAAGAATATGAACCATTATATGAATGTGCAAAGGCTATTGCTGATAAGCAGAGAAAGAAAGGTTTCTTTGTAACATGTGACACATACGTTACTATGAGTGATGGTACAGGTATTGTTCATATTGCTCCTGCTTTCGGTGAAGATGATGCTAATGTAGGACGTAACTATGACCTTCCTTTTGTACAGCTTGTAAATGACAAGGGTGAACTTACAGAAGACACACCTTATGCAGGTTTATTTGTAAAGGATGCTGATCCTAAGGTATTAGTAGACCTTGACAAGAGAGGACAGTTATTTGATGCACCTAAGTTTGAACATGATTATCCACATTGCTGGAGATGTGATACACCATTAATCTATTATGCAAGAGAATCATGGTTTATTAAGATGACAGAAGTTAAGGATAAACTTGTTGCAAATAATAACACAGTAAACTGGATTCCAAAATCAATCGGTGAAGGACGTTTTGGAAACTGGCTTGAAAATGTACAGGATTGGGGTATTTCAAGAAACCGTTATTGGGGTACACCACTTAATATCTGGGAATGCTGCGATTGCGGATGTCAGGAATCAATTGGCAGCCGTGCAGAATTAGCAGAAAGAAGTGGAAATCCTGATAATGCTAATGTTGAATTACACAGACCTTACATTGATGAAGTAACATTTAAGTGTAAAGAGTGTGGTGGCACAATGAAGAGAGTACCTGAAGTTATTGACTGCTGGTTCGACTCAGGAGCAATGCCATTTGCACAGCATCATTATCCATTTGAAAATAAAGATTTATTTGAAAAACAGTTCCCTGCAGATTTTATCTCAGAAGCTGTTGACCAGACAAGAGGATGGTTCTATTCATTAATGGCTGAATCAACATTATTGTTTGATAAGGCTCCATACAAGAACGTAATCGTACTTGGTCACGTTCAGGACGAAAACGGACAGAAGATGAGTAAGTCAAAGGGTAACGCAGTAGATCCTTTTGAAGCATTAGGACAGTACGGTGCCGATGCCATCAGATGGTATTTCTACACTAACTCAGCTCCATGGCTTCCAAACCGTTTCCATGGTAAAGCAGTTCAAGAAGGACAGCGTAAGTTTATGGGAACACTTTGGAACACATATGCGTTCTATGTCTTATATGCTGAAATTGATCAGTTTGACCCAACAAAATACACACTTGATTATGATAAATTAAGTGTTATGGATAAATGGTTATTATCAAAACTTAACTCTATGGTTAAGGCAGTAGATGAAAACCTTGGTAACTACAGAATCCCTGAAGCTGCAAGAGCATTAGATGATTTTGTAGATGATATGAGTAACTGGTATGTAAGACGTTCAAGAGAACGTTTCTGGGCAAAAGACATGCCACAGGATAAAATTAATGCTTACATGACATTATATAAAGCACTTGTTACAGTATCAAAGGCTGCTGCACCAATGATTCCATTTATGACAGAAGATATTTATCAGAATATCGTAAGAAGCGTAGATGAAACAGCACCTGAAAGTATTCATTTATGTGACTTCCCAGAAGTTAATGAATCTTACATTGACAAAGAATTGGAAGAAAACATGGAAAGAGTACTTGATATTGTAGTACTTGGTCGTGCATGTAGAAATGCATCTGCAATTAAGAATAGACAGCCAATTGGAAAGATGTTCGTTAAGGCAGAATTTGAATTATCTGATTTCTACAAAGAAATCATTGAAGAAGAATTAAATGTTAAGGAAGTTGAGTTTACAGATGATGTAAGAGCATTTACTTCATATTCATTTAAGCCACAGCTTAGAACAGTTGGACCTAAATATGGTAAATTCTTAGGCAAGATTAAAGAAGCATTATCATCATTAGACGGAAATGCGGCTATGGATAAGATTAATGCCGGAGAACCTTTAACATTCGATTTTGACGGCAACGAAGTAGTTCTTGAAAAAGAAGATTTACTTATTGATATGGCTCAGGTTGAGGGATATGTATCAGAAAGCGATAATAATATTACTGTAGTGCTTGATACAAAACTTTCAGATGAACTTATTGAAGAAGGATTTGTTAGAGAAATAATCAGTAAGATTCAGACAATGAGAAAAGAAGCTGATTTCCAGGTAATGGACAAAATTGTGGTAAATGTAGATAAAAACGATACAATAAAAGCTATAATTGAGAACAATCTTGACGAAATTAAGTCTGAAGTGTTGGCAGATAATGTCATATTTGGTAAAATAAACGGGTATGAAAAAGAGTGGAATATTAACGGCGAAAAGGTAACTTTTGGCGTAGAAAAAGCTCTTTAGAATTTGACTTGAAATATTTGGCTATAAAATTTATTAAAAAGAGAGAAACAATGCCTGTCATTGTTTCTCTCTAATCGCATAAAAAAGGAGATTTAATATGGCTAAGAACGAAGGTATGGAAAAGCATGAAGAATTCAAGGCAGAATTCAAGAAGCGTGTGAAAGATCAGGCTAAAATGCTTTACAGAAAAAGCCTTGATGAAATAAGTGACAGACATAAGTTTGTATGTGTTGCTTATGCAGTAAAGGATATTGTAATCGATCAGTGGATAGCAACTCAGAAAGCATATGATGAGAAGGATGCTAAGATTGTATACTATTTATCAATGGAATTTCTTATGGGCCGTGCTCTTGGAAATATGATTATCAATCTTTCAAGCAGAGATGAAATCAAGGAAGCTATTGAAGAATTAGGACTTGATCTTAATGTAATCGAAGATCAGGAACCTGATGCAGCTTTAGGTAATGGTGGTCTTGGTAGATTGGCAGCATGTTTCTTAGATAGTTTGTCAACACTTAACTATCCTGCTTATGGATGTGGTATCAGATACAAATACGGTATGTTCCAGCAGAAGATTGAAAACGGATATCAGAAAGAAATACCTGAAGACTGGTTAAGACATGCTAATCCATTAGAAATCAAGCGTGAGGAATATGCTTGTGAAGTTAAGTTTGGCGGATATGTAAGAGTAGAAAACAGAGATGGACGTAATTATTTTATTCAGGAAGGCTACCAGTCAGTTAATGCTATTCCATATGATATGCCAATCGTTGGTTACGGAAACAATGTAGTTAATACATTAAGAATTTGGGACGCTGAACCTGTAGTACACTTTAATCTTGATGAATTTGACAAGGGTTCATATATGGCTGCAGTTGAACAGGAGAACCTTGCAAAGACTATTACAGAAGTTCTTTATCCTAATGACAATCATTATGCAGGTAAGGAATTAAGATTAAAACAGCAGTATTTCTTTGTTTCAGCAAGTTTACAGACAGCAATTAAGAAATACTTAAAGAATCATGATGATATTAGAAAATTACCTGAAAAGGTAGTATTCCAGATGAACGATACTCATCCGACACTTACAGTTGCAGAACTTATGAGATTATTAATGGATGAATATAACTTAGAATGGGATGAAGCTTGGAATATTACAACACATGCATGCGCATACACTAACCATACAATCATGAGCGAAGCTCTTGAAAAATGGCCAATTGAATTATTCTCAAGATTACTTCCAAGATGTTACCAGATTATTGAAGAAATCAACAGAAGATTCTGTATTGAAATCGAAAACAAATACCCTGGAAATCATGATAAAGTTGCTAAGATGGCAATTATCTATGATGGTCAGGTTAAGATGGCTCATCTTGCAATTTGTGCAGGTTTCTCAGTTAACGGTGTAGCAAAACTTCATACAGAAATTTTAAAACATCAGGAATTAAAAGATTTCTATGAAATGATGCCTGAGAAGTTTAATAATAAGACTAACGGTATTACACAGAGAAGATTCCTTCTCCATGCTAATCCACTTCTTTCAGAATGGGTTACAGGAAAGGTTGGAGGTGACTGGATTACAGACCTTCCAAAGATTAAGGGAATAGAAGTATACGCAGATGACAAGAAGGCTCAGGCTGAATTTATGAATATTAAATATCAGAACAAAGTACGTCTTGCAAAATACATTAAAGAACATAATGGTATTGATGTAGACCCACGTTCTATTTTTGATGTTCAGGTTAAGAGACTTCATGAATATAAGCGTCAGTTATTAAATATTTTACATGTAATGTATTTATACAACCAGATTAAGGAACATCCTGAAATGGAATTCTATCCAAGAACATTTATCTTTGGTGCAAAAGCAGCAGCAGGTTACAAGATTGCTAAGCTTACAATCAAGTTAATCAATAGCGTTGCTGATGTAATTAACAATGATGAATCAATTAATGGAAAGATTAAAGTTGTATTTATTGAAAACTACCGTGTATCAAATGCTGAAATTATTTTTGCGGCAGCAGATGTTTCAGAACAGATTTCAACAGCATCAAAAGAAGCTTCAGGCACAGGTAATATGAAGTTTATGTTAAATGGTGCTTTAACACTTGGAACAATGGATGGTGCTAACGTAGAAATAGTTGATGAAGTTGGCGAAGAGAACGCATTTATCTTTGGTTTATCTTCAGATGAAGTTATTAACTACGAAAACAATGGCGGATATAATCCAATGGATATTTTCAACTCAGATATGGACATTAGAAAAGTTCTTATGCAGTTGATTAACGGATTCTATTCTCCAGATGATCCTGAAAGATTCAGACCAATTTACAACTCATTACTTAACACTCAGGAAACAGATGTTGCTGACAGATACTTTATTCTTAAAGATTTCAAGTCATATGCAGCAGCTCAGAAGAGAGTTGAAGAAGCTTACAGAAACCAAGAAGGCTGGGCTAAGTCAGCTATGTTAAATGTAGCTAATGTTGGTAAGTTTACATCTGACAGAACAATCGAAGAATACGTACAGGATATTTGGCATCTTGAAAAAGTAAAAGTTAAAATGGACGTATAGATTACAGAAAATTGTGAAAGTGTCACAATAGATATAATCAAATATAATTAAAATGAAACCCCAAAAAGTTAGAATGTAATGTCTGGTTTTTTGGGGTTTTTGTATGCACTACAATCATATAAATGATTTTTGAAAAATAAGTTAGTATAAGGGATTTTTAGGAATAACCAAATGACAGATAGAAAAAAGTTTATTATGCTAATATTATTTTCGATTTTTTTCCCGTTAGTTATAGGTAGTGTATGTGTTCTTGTAAACGGAAACAAAATATCTAAGGCTAAGCCCTCAGGGAAAACAATATTAGTGGGTAATAAAAACTACAGCTTTGAAATGGATATGGAGAACTTCATATCTTACGTTCTTATGGCACAGATGGACGAAAGTGAGCCGGAGGAGCTTTTGAAAGCTAAGTCTGTTATTATTAGAACTTATATTTTGTACAAAATGAAGGACAAAGCTCAAATAGCAGCTTCAGATTTGGGAATGGAATATAGAAATTATGGGGAGTTAAAAAACAGCAGATTTCAGGATTTTTGCAGGGAAAACATTAAAAGCCCCAAAGGAATGGCTGCATATTTTACAGGTATAGGTTCTTATAAAATATATAATGAGAAAAATAAAAAAATTAAAAGAATAGTAGACAAAACAAAAGGCAAAATAATAAAGAAACAGGGGGAGACTATTTTGCCACTGTTTCATAATATAAGTAATGGGAAAACCAGGTTAGGGGAGGAAATTCTTGGAAAGGAATATAGTTATCTAAAAAGTGTTATATGCCAGAATGACATAAAGGAGAAGGAATATCTTTGCACAAGGTATTTAACGGTTAATGAGTTTAAGGAAAAACTGTCAGCTAATGGCATTGTTGTATTTAAAGATGGGAAGGAAATTCTAAAAAATATAAAAGATAAGAAGGAAATTATTAATCTGATAACTGTTGAAAAAGACAAAGAAGGCTATGCTTTAAAAATAAGAATTGGGGATACTGTTGTTCTGGCAGATGATTTTTCAAAAGCCCTCGGTCTTAATTCTACAGATATGAGCATAGAAGAATATGAAAAGGGAATAAGAATTACAACTAAAGGCAACGGTCACGGTTTTGGAATGAGTATAAGCTATGCCAGATACCTTGCAGGTCATGGCAAGCCATGGCAGGAGATTCTTAGCACTTTCTATGATGGGAAAATTGTGGAATATTAAAATTAATTTTTTTGTATAAATCTTCAATTAATGGTACATACTGTTATTGAGGTGATGAGAATGGATAAGAAATTTATAGCAGCAGTTGCAGTTTGCTTTGTTGCATTAGTAGGCGTAGCCACGGGAACTTATTTTCTTGGGCAAAAAAGCGACGAAAACATTGTAAAATTAGGAAAAGCAAACATAACTGAAACAACAGCGGCAGATAAAAATATTGAAGCAGCGGGAAATGTTGTGGAAAAAGAAACACAAAAAGAAACAGCAATGGAATCTGAAACACCGAAAGACAGAGAAGTTGAACCGGGAGGTTATTTAACAGAAGAAACAACTAAGGAAAAAGCCGTAAATAACGTAGTGGAAGAAAACACTCAGTCTAATGTAAGCAAAAAAGATTACATGTATGGACTTTCATCAGAGGCAGCAGCCCAGATTAAAACATTAAAGTTTAACAAGAACAGCAAACTTATCTGGCCTGTTGAGGGTAGCATTATTATGCCATATGATGTGAAAAATACAGTATATTACGCAACATTAGATGAATACAAAACCAATTCCGGAATTGTAATCCAAAGTAGCAAAGGCACTGCAATAAAGGCAGCGGCAGATGGTGTTATTACAAAAATAACACAAGATGATGAACTTGGCGTTGTTATCAGTCAGGCAGTGGGAAATGATTATATCGTAAACTACGGTCAGACCATAAATCCTGAAGTAAAAGAAGGAAGCTTCGTTGAAGCAGGCCAGACTATCGCCTATGTTAACCAGCCAACTAAATATTACTCCAAGGAAGGGGATAATATTTACTTCTCAGTAGAAAAAAATGGAAAAACAAAAGATCCTTTAAATTATATTGATTACGAGGACTAATCACAAAACCGGAATAAGTGCATACAATAAGGTATACAAAAGAAAATATTAAAAGCTGCTCACTTTTGTGACAGCAGGCAACAGGGTTAAAAAAGGAAAATCATAAACAATTATTCTAATGATTTTCTAAAATCCGTACCTGTTGTTTATAATAGATTGTGCTATCATGTACCTGAAAATACGTGGTAGCACTTTTTTTGATGTTTTCAATCATATGTTATAATTCCAGGCAGAAATCTCAACGTGTTTGCTTATAAAAATTTCTGCGTGGAATTTAAAACAGTGCCATTGAAAATATACAAACTATATTATAAGATAAAGGTTAGAATGAAGGCTAAATATAGTATTTAGTTATGTACGGAGGAAGAAACTATGGGTAAGTATATTATGGCATTAGATCAGGGAACTACCAGTTCCAGAACTATTTTATTTGATAAAAAGGGAAATATTGTTTGTCAGGCAAATAAGGAGTTTGAGCAGATTTTTCCAAAGCCGGGCTGGGTTGAACATAATCCTGAGGAGATTTGGATGACACAGCTTCTTACAATGGAAGATGTTATGAGGCAGGCACAGATTACAGGTAAAGATATAGAGGCTATTGGAATAACAAATCAGAGAGAAACTACTGTAGTATGGGACAAGAATACCGGAAAGCCTATTTATAATGCCATTGTATGGCAGTGTAGAAGAACATCAGATATTGTTGACGGATTAGTAAAGGATGGACTTAGTGATTTTATAAGAAACAAGACAGGACTTGTTCCGGATGCTTATTTTTCAGGAACAAAGATTAAATGGATTCTTGATAATGTGCCGGGAGCAAGAAATAAGGCAGAAAATGGTCAATTGCTTTTTGGAACAATTGACTCATGGCTTATGTGGAAGTTAAGCGGTGGAAGCATACACGCAACGGATTACACTAATGCGGGAAGAACTATGATTTATAACATATTTGATTTGGAGTGGGATCAGGAATTATTGGATATACTAGATATTCCCAAGTCTATGTTGCCTAAGGTAAATCCTTCAAGTGGAATTTTTGGATATACTATGCCGGAACTGTTAGGAGAACGAATACCTATAAGTGGTGTTGCAGGAGACCAGCAGGCGGCATTATTTGGTCAGTGTTGTTTTGAAAAAGGTGATGTAAAGAATACATATGGAACAGGTTGTTTTCTTTTAATGAATATAGGAAATAAGCCGGTTATATCAGACAATGGTTTGATTACTACTATTGCAGCAGGCACAGGCAAGGTTGAATATGCATTGGAAGGCAGTGTTTTTGTGGCAGGTGCTGCAATACAGTGGCTTAGAGATCAGATGAAGTTAGTTAACAGTGCACCGGAAAGTGAAGAGATTGCAGAAAAGGTTAGTGATACTAATGGAGTATATGTTGTGCCGGCTTTTACAGGAATGGGAGCACCTTATTGGAAGCAGAATGCCAGAGGCATGGTAGTTGGCATAACAAGAGGAACTGCAAGAGAGCATTTTGTAAGAGCCACACTTGAATCTCTAGCATATCAGACATATGATGTGTTAAAGGCAATGGAGCAGGATGCAGGCATGGAAATTAAATCTATTAGGGTAGACGGTGGAGCAAGTGCCAATAATCTTTTAATGCAGTTTCAGGCGGACATAGCAGAAAAACAGGTTATCCGCCCATCGGTTATTGAAACAACCGGTCTTGGGGCAGCATATTTGGCAGGACTTGCAACAGGATATTGGAAGGATAAAAAAGACATAATAAAGAATTCAACAGTAGAAAGAAAGTTTGAAAACAAAATGGATTCTGAAAAGGTGCAGAAATATATCAAGGGATGGCACAGAGCTGTAAAATGTGCCCTTGTTTATGCAGATGAGGAGTAAATAATATCCTATGAATCTGGTATTGTGTTTATTACGTAAATTGGATATATAAATGATACCACATACTGATATACTATACTTTAATGAGTTACAGTGTCAGATTAAGATAATGCAACTTAGATTAAGTAATAATACACTTAGGATAAAAGATAGGTGTTAATATCAGGAGGAAAATTATGGATTCAACTAAACAGAATGTAGGCAAGATTGTTATTACAGCTTTATTTGCAGCGTTAGCATGTGTAGCAACAATGATTATTAAAGTACCTACAGTAGGAACAAACGGTTATGTAAATATTGGTGACACTATTGTATTACTTTCAGCATGGATGATTGGTGGTGTTTATGGTGCACTTGCAGCAGGTATCGGCTCAGCACTTTCAGATTTTATCAGTGGTTACGGAAGTTATGTACCGGGAACATTTGTAATTAAGTTTTTAATGGCTTTAGTTGCATATTTAGTATTTGTAGCAATTAAGAAAGCAAACACTAAGGACAGCAAGGGAATGAATGTAGTAGCTTATATTGTAAGTGGTGTAGTTGCAGAAGTTATTATGGTTTTAGGATATTTCTTATATGAAAGTACTTTATTAGGATATGGACTTGGAGCAGTGCCTTCAATTGGAAGCAACAGCATCCAGGGTGTTACATGCTTAGTATTAGGATTTATTGCTATTTTCGCATTAGAAGAAGCAAAGGTTACAAAATTAGTTAAAAAATTTGTATAAAAATATAAAATAATATGTAAAAGGAAAGAGTTGTGTGATAAAATTGTAGGCGGTAAAAAGAGCAGGCTACAAATATCATACAGCTCTCTTTTGCATTATGTTGTTTGAAAGGAGCGATTCAAATGTACGAAGAATTAAAAGAACAGGCAAAAAAAACAACAGAAGAAATTTGCGATAAAGCAGGATTAAAGGAAGGCAATATTCTTGTAGTTGGTTGTTCTTCAAGTGAAATATGTGGAGATAAGATTGGAAGCAATTCTAACCTTGAAGTGGCTAAGGCAGTTTTCTCAGGAATATATGAAGTCCTTGAAAGCAGAAAGATATATCTTGCAGCTCAGTGTTGTGAACATCTTAACAGAGCAATAATAGTTGAACGTGCAGCAGTTCCGTTTTCAGAAATAGTTAACGTTGTACCACAGCCTAAGGCAGGTGGTTCATTTGGAACAACAGCATATAAGACATTTAAAGATCCTGTTGCTGTGGAAGAAATTAAGGCAGATGGTGGAATTGACATTGGCGGAACTCTTATTGGAATGCACATTAAGAAAGTTGCAGTTCCGGCAAGACTTGAAAATAACAAAATCGGCGAGGCAAACGTACTTGCAGCAAGAACAAGACCTAAGTTTATAGGAGGTTGCAGAGCTGTATACGATGAAAGCATTGAATAGAAAAATAAAATTATAAAAGGTAATAAAAACAGTTTTAAAAACAATAAAACCCCTGATTACAAGGCATGTGATCAGGGGCTGTTTTTTTTTGCTAAAATATAGATTGAAACGTTATTTTTGATGAAAATGATAAAAGTGTTTTTATTTCAAAAAAAAATATTGTGCAAAATAACTAAATGTGTTAGGATAAAAACGTATTTATTAACCGCAAAAATTATTTTTAAAAGCGGAAGGAAATGAAAACGTTTTTAGGAGGAGATTTATGAACAAAATGAAGCGAATTTTGACAATTGTTTTAACATTGGCATTAATAGTAACAATGATGCCTATGAATTTAACAAATGTTAATGCAAAGTCTACAACAAGACTAAGCTCGAAGAAGATAGTTTTGCAGGTAGGAAAAACAAAGAAGCTAAAGGTGAAGAATAAACCTGCCGGAGTAAAGGTAGTTTGGAAGTCTTCAAAGAAAAAAGTAGCAACAGTTTCTAAAAAAGGAAAGGTTAAGGCAAAGAAACCGGGAAAGACTACAATAACTGCAAAGGTTGGAAAGAAGAAATATAAATGCAAAGTTATTGTTAAAAGAAAAAATAGTATTAAAGTTACAAAACCTTCCGATAACAATGATAGTGTTATAAATCAGGTAACTACAAAGAGTGAACCTTCACAGATAGTAACTACTAAAGCTGAAGTGAAGACAACTAAAACAGAAACGACTAAGAAAAATGACAGTACTACAGTTAAGCCTACAGTAGCACCTACAACAGTAGCACCTACAACAGTAGCACCTACAGCTAAGCCTACAGTAGCACCTACAACAGTAGCACCAACATTAAAACCAACAGTGAAACCTACAACAGTAGCACCTACAACAGTAGCACCAACATTAAAACCAACAGCGAAACCTACAACAGTAGCACCTACAACAGCTAACGGTAATGTAGATGAAAGCATAAAAGCCCCTGAAGGACTTGTACATGCACCGGGAGAAGGATTGCCATATCATTTCGCATGGGCAGCAGTTGATGGAGCTGACGGATATAACGTTTACATAGATGGAGTGTATGTAACAAAAGTTACAGAAAATGTTGCAGATTTAGATGCTTCAATGTTTACAAAGGGAGCTGGGGAATATACAGTTGGAGTTGCAACAGTAAAGGAAAATAAAACATCAGCAATAACATCAATTAAATATACATATGCAGAAAGCGGACAGCCAGCAACAACAAAGGTATCTGTAACAACAACGGTAGCTCCTGTAGTAACAACGGTAGCTCCTGTAACAACACCATCAGTACCGGGTCAGGATGTAGATGAAAGCATAAAAGCCCCTGAAGGACTTGTATGGGCAGGAAATGCAAATTTACCATATTATTTTGCATGGGCTAAGGCAGATGGTATAGACTCATATAATGTATATGTTGATGGAACTTTAGTAGCTAACGTAGTTGATGGCTCAGTTAATTTAAATGAATCTGTATTCACAAAGGGTTCAGGCGAATATGCAATTGGAATTGCAGCAGTAAAAGGAAATAAAACATCAGTAATAACATCAATTAAATATACATATGCAGGAAGCGGACAGCCAGCAACAACAAAGGCACCGGAACCTTCAACAGCAAAGCCTACAGATGTAACAGTGGCACCAACAGCACCGGGACAGGATGTAGATGAAAGTATAAAGGCACCTGAAGGACTTGTATGGGCAGGAAATGCAAATTTACCTTATTATTTTGCATGGGCACCGGTTGTAGGTGTAGATTCATATAATGTCTATGTTGATGGAGTATATGCAACAAATGTTAATGGAAACTCAGTTAATCTTGAAAAATCAGTATTTACAAAGGGTTCCGGGGAATACACAGTAGGAGTTGCCGCAGTTAAGGGTAACAAGGTTTCAAATATAACATCAGTTAAATATACATATACAGGTGATGGAGCAATCACAACAACAAAAGCTCCTGAGGCACAGCCAACGGCAGCACCTACAACAGTAGCACCAACAGCTAAGCCTACAGTAGCACCAACAACAGCTAAGCCTACAACAATACCAAAGGAAACAACAAATATTTCTTTTACAACAGACAGTTCTATTGAAAAGCCATTTGGTTTGGATGTAAGTCAGGCAAGTGTAGGATATGTTAATGTTGTTTGGGGACGTGGAACAATTGACTGTTACAATGTTTATGTAGATGGAGAAAGAAGACGTACAGGAATTTCAGCACAGGCTTTAAAACTTCCTGTTTATACAGAAGGAACACATACAATAGCAATTACAACAGTTGTAGGAAAAAGAGAATCAGAAAGACTTGAAGCACAGATTCAGATTACAGGAACAGGTGAAAAGGAAACAGAACCTGAAACATGTCCTGAAGAACTTAAGCCACAGCTTAAGGAAAATGTTCCTTTAAGAGATGACAGAATTGCAATTGAACTTAACAATAAGACTAATGGAAAATACAGTGACAGTGAAATTTACTGGTGCATTGTAGGAAATAATGCAAATAATCAGCTTTGCTATATGGATAAAGATGGAAATATGATTCCTGCATCAGAGAGTCTTAACACAGTTGAAGTAAACGGAACAAAATATGCAAATATTTATCATACACTTGCAGAATCAGATCATGTATATGCTCCAACTATCAGATCAGGAAGGATGTACTTAAGCTATGGAAAGCCGGTATATGTTAAGTTTGTTGGTTCTACAGGTTATGCCGGACCGGATCTTAACAATCCTGGAGACGTGAATGCTAACACATTATTTGAGTTTGCAGAGTTTACTATTGAAGGAAAGCATTATTGGGGAAATACAACACGTGTTGATTATTTCTGTTTCCCAATGGTTACACGTTTAATAGGTGGTTCGTTATATGGCGGATATGATAATGTAGTAGGTGATGTTGGAACAAGAGATGAAATCTTCAATGCATTTAAGAATGAAGTTCCAAATGAATATAAGTCACTTGTAAGAGATGATAGAATTATTGCACCATGTAAGAGTACATTTAATGTTGGAAAGATAAACGGAAATTATTTTGATAATTATATTAATGAATTCTGGAACAAATATGCCAATGAAGATTTAAGATTCAGCTCAGAATCAGGAAGATTTGTTGGTAGAGTAGTTGGAAATCAGATGCGATTTACAAGAGAAGGTGACAGCACAGTTTATTATGTTGATAAGCCAAATACACAGGAAGTGTTAGAAGGCAAGGGCGCATTTGACAGAGGAAACGGTGTTGAAAAAGCTATTGAAGCACAGCTTTGTGCAGCATTTAACAGAGGTGTTGCAACAGAACCTGAAAACTGGTATACACCAAGTAAGTATTATAAGAACAGTGTGTCAAACTTCTATGCAGGATTCTTCCATGAACATTCAGTTTTAGGAAAAGCTTATGGATTCTGTTATGACGATGTAAATGATCAGAGCACATTACTTCAGTATGATAAGGCAGATGCTCTTGTAATTGATCTTAAATGGTAAATAAATTACTATAAAAAATACCCTTTTTAATTGGGAGCACATCAGTTTTGGTGTGCTCTCTTTTGTTTTAATCCCCAAAAAAATAACAGAGCTTCAATGCTAATTAATGTTTTGCAACAAACTAATTAGCATTAAGCCCTGTTAATTCTTTGAAATGTAAATAATTTCATCTTACTAACTATTAATTAATATCCAACAGCTTATCTACTGCATCCTGTATTTCAGGGTGCTTTCTATATTGTTCTATTAAGTGATGTTCATGTTTTGTAAGATTAATTGGCTCTTCGTCAGTATATCCGAAAGTGCCAAGAATGTTATCAATATTATAAATATCACAAAGTAGAAGTAGTGTGTCAGCGTCAGGCTGAGTGGCACTGCTTTCCCATCCGTAAACGGTTTTTTCAGCTACCTTAAGTGACTTTTCTTCCAGTAATTCAGTAACGTCCCTCACACTTAAATTATTCATTTTTCGGTAAGCTTTTAATACTTCTGCAATCTTTTTATTCTTCATTTTAAATACCTCTTTTTAAATAATATAGTAAGAAAAAATCAACGTCAACCAAATCACCTTGAAAAAAGAAAAAATCCTTTCAAATTCTTTAGATTCGGGAAAAATCTACATTGCATTTCTTGCATTCAGAGAATATAATAGACATTATAATATTATTTTCTTGTAATACGGGAATGGCGGTGACAAATGAAAAATAATAACAGCGTTTCAAAAGCATTAATTAAATACATAAAAGAAAAAGAAATATCTACATCACAGATTTCTAAGGATACCGGAATTTGGGAGAAAAAGTTAACTGACGAGAATGTAACTTTTACGGCATCAGAATTTTTGGAATTATGTTCTTATTTGCATTTAAAACCGGAAGATTTGAGATAGGTGATAAAGTGCTAAATTACATATGCAGAAATGACAATATTAAAACTAAAAGCAGTACCTGTCCTGTGTGTGGACAGAGAACTGAACTGACAAAATCAAACATATACTGGTGCGAAACCTGCAAGGTGCCATTGTATCAGAAGGAATGTCAGTGTTGTGGAAGTAGCGGCAGAAGATTAACCACTGATATTAGACCGGTTTTTCCGGAGGAGAGATTACTGTTAGAAATAATGACAGATAAGACACCCGGATATTATGAGAAGATGTCAGTTTGGAATTGTTCAGGCAACAGATATATTGCCGATGGACAGAGGGTTGATTTTGCAGTTAAGGATTTAAAGAATAAAAATCCTAATGATATAAGAATTAGATACGAGAATGAAGTTTCTAATATCGATTATAGATATTTTAATGAATTTAAAGACAGATTCATTAAGGCTAACAGAAGCCGTTACGAATTTATAGTAAAGGAAGCAGTAGATTACATAAAGAATTCAACAAAGGATTATACTGCAAAGGATATGTTTGTTTCTTTTTCAGGGGGGAAGGACTCTACAGTCACATCTGATCTTGTTATGAGAGCTTTAAGTGAACCGAAGATTCTTCATATTTTCGGTGACACAACTTTAGAATTCCCCGAGACTATGAAATACATAGAACGATTTAAAAAAGAACATCCACAGACTCCTGTTGTTTCATCAAGAAACAAAGATAAAGATTTTGAGGAACTTTGTGCTTTGGTTGGCCCACCAAGCAGAGTTATGAGATGGTGCTGTACTATTTTTAAAACAGGTGCAATCCAGAGAAAGATTAAAACTATGTTTAGAAATAAGAACAAAATTATAACTTTCTATGGAATAAGAAGAAACGAATCAGCAAGCAGAAACAAGTATGAGCGTGAAACAGAAGGCTCTAAAATTACAAAGCAGATAACTATTTCACCGATTATTGACTGGATGGATTTTGATGTGTGGCTTTACATGCTTACAACAGAAATTGATTTTAATTATGCATACAGATTAGGGTATGCAAGAGTTGGCTGCTGGTGTTGTCCTAATAACAGTGGTTGGTCAGAGTTTTTGTCTAAGATTCATATGCCTGAACAGTCCAAAAGATTCAGACAGCTTTTGGTTGACTTTGCAACAAAGATTGGAAAACCTGATCCGGAAGTGTATGTGGACGAAGGCAAGTGGAAAGCAAGACAGGGGGGAAATGGCGTAGATTATGCAAAGAAGTCGGCAGTATCATTTGAACCTTGTGTGCTGGAAGAGAATGCTTTTAATTATGAACTTCAAAGACCAATTTCAGACCAATTGTATGAGTTGTTTAAGCCTTTTGGATATTTAAATTTCGATATGGGCAATAAGCGATTGGGTGAAGTTTATGTAACAAGAAGGAACGGCAATCCTGTTTTAAAATTGCAGGGCAGAATTGGCTCTACAACTTTAAAAGTTACAATAATTGACAGCAACATAGATGGAGCAAAGAATCTTAAAACAGCAGAGGATAAGATTAAATGCCAGATTACAAAATATCAGATGTGTATGGCGTGCAGGGCGTGCGAAAGTATTTGCAAGCACAATGCCATAGTTATAAAAGAGGACAAAGAAGGTAATCTTGATTATAGAATACTGGACAATAAATGTGTAAGATGTACAGAATGCGTTAATCATTACACGGCAGGATGTTATATGAGAAAGGTTTTGGCAATAAAAAGAAACTAGTTAATTATTTATGAAACTTGAGCAGGCAGATAGGAGAAGAAAATGGCGATTAAACTTAAAGGACATGAAACATTTGCACTTCGTGAGGGGTGGCTTAATAAAGGACTTGCAAAGGTAGATGCCAATCCAAAAGTTTTCTCTGAAAACTATGGGGCGGATGCTCTTGGAGTGGGAAGCAATATGGCTAAGGCTATTCGCTATTGGCTTAAAGCCGGAAAGTTTATGGAAGAACCACCTAAAGAGGGGGCAAAGCTTACAGATATAGGTCAGATTATTTTTAAGGAAGATAAGTATTTAGAAGATATATTTTCATTATGGATATTCCATATTAATCTGGCAGGAAATGAGAAACTTGCAACAAGCTGGTATGCTTTTTTTAACTTAATTAACATTGACGAATTTTCAAAGGAAGATTTAATGAACATTCTATTAGAAAAGCTTACTCCTTTGGCAGAGAAAAAAGCCATACCTGAGCGTTCGTTGCGAGATGATATTTCCGTACTTTTAAATATGTACGTAAAAGAGAAGCAGCAGAATTATGATCCGGAGGAAAATAAGATTTCACCTTTTGCACAATTGGGTTTATTAAAAAAAGACAGAAATAATTATATAAAAACACAACCTGACAAGGATAAGTTATGTGATGATGCAGTGCTATACAGCCTGATTAAGTTTTTTGAAAAAAAAGAAGTTGACTCAATAGGAATAGATGAATTGCTTAACAGTCCAATGTCACCGGGAAGAATTTTGAACCTAAAGAGAATGGCTTTAAACGAATATTTGGACCATTTAGAAGGTCAGGGATATTTGACTGTTAACAGAACAGCAGGACTTGATATGGTTTATCTTAAAAAGAAAATCGGGCTTAAGGAAGTTGTTTCGAATTATTATAAAAAACACTAGAAGAAGTTTTTAAAAGGCTAACGAATTATTACAGGAACAATAAAGAAAAGCGATTTGTAAGACTAATAAAACAGTAAACACTGATAGAAAGGATGCGTATATCTGGCAATCAGGTATATCAGAGAATAAATGAATAAGTTTAAAGACTTTATAGAAATAGACAAGAAATTTCAAAATTCAATAAATTTGCAGTTGGACATAGATAATTTATCTAAACTAAATAGCTATATACCAACCCATTCTTCTATTTTAGTGTTGGATGGGTTTCTTAATAATGTTTTGTCAGACAGAGACAAGGCAAATATTTTAATTGGACCTTATGGAAAGGGAAAATCACACCTTTTACTGGTTTTGCTGGCTTTACTTAACGACGGAAAAGGGGACATAACTAAAAGAACAATTAACAAAATAGAAAAAGTTTCAAAGGAAACTGCTGAAAAAATAAAGACTATACAAAGTAGTGTAAAGCCTTTTCTTCCGGTTATTATTTCAGGAACAGAGAAGGATTTAAACAAAGAATTTATTATAGCTTTAATGGAGTCATTAAGAAAAAATAATCTTATGAATGTGGCACCTGAAAGCGATTATGGCAAGGCTTTGGAAGTTATAGCTAAATGGCAGAAAGACTTTAAACAGGTTTATGAAAGCTTTAAGCAGATTGTTAGAGAATATGGCAGAACTGTGGAAGAGTTTATGGGTGAACTTAAGGAAATGAAGGAAGAGGCTCTCAATATTTTTAAAGAGATACATCCTAAACTTACTGCCGGCAGTGAATTTATGCCAATGACAGTTAATAACGCCATGACTTTGTACGGGGAGATTAACAGAGCACTTGAAAGTTATGGATATGGCGGAATTTATATAATTTTCGATGAGTTCAGTAAATATATTGAAGGTCATGAAAAGGATACTTTTGCTTATGACATGAAGATTTTGCAGGATATATGTGAACTTGCCAATAACTCCAAAAAACAGCAGATTCACATTACTTTCGTGGCGCACAAAAGCATTAAAGAGTACGGCAACGCATTGTCTTCAGATATAGTTAATGCTTTCAAAGGTGTTGAGGGTAGATTAAAAGAAGTTAGATTTGTAGTTTCAGCTCAGAATAATTATGAGCTTATTCAGCATGTAATAAAGAAGAAAGTAAGCGACTGCAAACCATGGTTTCAGGAGCAGAATAATAAAGAAATAATCGAGGAATCTTACAAGATTCCTTGTTTTTCAGGCTTATTTACAGAGAAAGAATATAAGAAAATCATAATGGAGGGGTGTTTTCCAATGCTACCTCTTACAGCCTATGCACTTTTAAATATTAGTGAAAAGGTTGCACAGAATGAGAGAAGTATTTTTACTTTTCTTGCTAATGACGAAAAAGGAAGTCTAATTAATATAGTAGAAAACGGTAGCGAAGAATTACTGTCTGTTGATGTAGTTTATGACTATTTTCAAAATATGTTTAGGGACAGTATTTCTCTTACTAACATACACAATGAATGGCTTAAGGCAGACTATGCCTTAACTAAGGCTGAATCATTAAATGAAGAAAAAATAATTAAGGCAATGGCTATTCTTCATATGATTAATAGAAATGAGGAAGTTCCGGTTAGAAAGACGGAAATCAGATTGGCAACAGGTTTAAATATGGCTGATTTTGTAAGTAGCCTTGAAAAACTTGAAAGTAAAAATATTGTAACCTACAGAAGCAAGCTTGGAGTTTTTGCATTTAAAAATAACGTAGGCGTAAACCTTGATAATCAGATGAACAACATGATTGAAAAGCAGCCTTTAAGCCTTAACTGGCAGGAAGAAATTGCCACAGTGTCAGAACTTGATTATGTACTTCCAAAGAAATACAACCAGGAATATACAATGACAAGATATTTCAAGTACGTATATATGATACCGGAGCAGTTTCTAAATACATCTAAGTCAGAATATTTATTTGAAACATATAAGGCAGACGGTCTGATTATATGTCTTGTTATGCTTAAAGATGGGGATGTTAATCAGATTAAGGAACATTTAAAGGAACTAAATGATAACAGACTTGTTGTAATATATCCTGACAAAATATTTGGCTTTTCAGAGCAGCAGAACATTAGAAAATTAAAAGCTGTGGAAAAATTGCTTAAGGATAAAGATTTTTTAGAAGAAAATAAAGTTCTGCAACAGGAACTTGAAATATATAAGGAAGATTTGATTTTTGAAATAAATGTAGAACTTGAAAAGTCATATTTGCCGGAAGATAGCAGGTGTAAATATTTTAATACATTAAATGGTGTGACGGAGTTGTGTTTTGAAAACCAGATTAGTTTTAATAGATTTTTAAGTGAAATATGCTTAAGCTACTACGAACATGCACCAAAGATAAACAACGAATTAATTAACAGAAAAAGCGTATCAGCACAGATTAAAAAGGCACGAAATTTAATTATAGATGCCATTTTAAACGAAGAAGAACTTGATAGATTTGAAAAGGGTACAAGCTCGGAGGCAACTATTTTTAGAGCTACTCTTATGCATACGGGAATTTTAAAAGGGGACAGTTCTGAGGAGGAAGGCTGTAGAAGAATTATTGAAGAAATCGATGTTTTTGTAGGTCAATGTGCAGGCAAGAAGGTTTCTTTTCAGGTCCTTTATAACAAATTATTGGGTAAGGATTTTGGCACAAGAAAAGGAGTAATTCCTATTTTTATTGCAAAGGAAATAATTAATCTGCAGGATACGCCGATTATTTATCTTCAGAATAAGGAAGTGGAGATTTCAAGCAGTATTTTAAACAATATTAACGAAAAACCACAGGATTATTATCTTTTTATTGAAAAGGAAAGTATTGAGAAAGAAAAATATCTAAAGGTTTTAGAAGAACTTTTCCTTAGCGAAGAGTTAAGAAAAAAACAGAAGTCAAAAATGCAGCGCTTAAACAACATTGTGGAAAGTATGCAGAGATGGTACAGATCATTGGACCAGTATACTTTAACATTTACAAAACAGCTTTTTGAAGAAAATGAGCAGGGCTATTTGGAAGAAGATGCTTTCGAAAGAATGTGCTCTTTTAGAAAAGTATTTAAGGGCATAGAACTTAACCCAAGAGAAGTTCTTTTTGAAAAAATGCCAAAGGCAATATGTGATGACAATAGCGGTGATGCAGTTTTTGAAAATGTTACTTTACAGATAGAAGAAATTAAAAAATATATGGACAACAATCTTGTAAATGCAAAGAAGAAAACAGCAGTTCAGGTTAAGAGCATTTTTGGAGCAAGGGCTGATGAAAGTTTAAGTGCATGTTTAAAGAACTGGTATTCAAAACAAAGTGAAAAGTCAAAGTCACATATTTACGCTGAGAATATTACAGGCTTTATGACGTACATTGAAAAGCTGACTACTAACGATGAGGATGAAATTGTTTCAAGATTGTGCAAAATTATTACAGGAATTTATATCAATGATTGGAAAAACGATTCTTATGAAAGATTTGTCGAAGAGTTAACTTATGTTAAAAACACTATTCAGTCTATTAAGGAAAGTGAACAGTCAACAGAGGGAGAAAATAAGATTTCAATTAAAACAGGGGAAAATACAATCGAAAGATTCTTTGAACCTGACAGTGACGACAGCACAAGTTATTTCCTTCAGAATGCAATAGAGGATGCACTGGAAGAATTTGGTGATACGTTGGAACTTAATCAGAAAGTTTCGGTGTTGGTAAAGGCACTGGAAGAACTGTTGAGTAAATAATTGAATTGATTGAAAAGTAATGGAACAGTAAGATTTGCGAAAGATATTAATAGAAGAGATTTGCCATATGCAAATGGAAGTTACTGATTATAAATGGATTTATTTGAGGGATAAGTTATGGATAAGGAGAATAATAGTAAAACTATATATTTAGATAATGCAGCAACAACTTTTCCAAAGCCGGAGTCTGTTTATACGGAGATGGATTATGTAAACAGAAATCTTTCAGTTAATACGGGAAGAGGCTCTTATAGTCTGGCAAGAAAAGCAACGGAAATAATAGACCGGACAAGAGAGAAAGCCTTGAAACTTATAAAAGGAAAAGATGTTGCAGACATTGTGCTTACGCCATCAGCCACAATTGCAATGAATGTAATAATTGGTGGTTTGGATTGGAGTGGTGCAGATATTTGCTATGTTTCTCCTTTTGAACATAATGCAGTAATGCGACCATTACATTTGATTAGTGAAAAATATGGTTTTGATTTAATAGAACTCCCATTAAAGAGCGAAACATTAGAAATAGATTTTGAAAAAATGGAATATATGTTTTCCATGAATCCTCCTACGAAAGTTTTTGCAACTCATATAAGCAACGTAACCGGGTATATTTTGCCGGTTAAAGAGATAACTGAAATGGCAAAAAAATATAACAGTCAGGTTATTATTGATGCCTCTCAGTCATTGGGATTATTAGACATTAACATGAACAACCTAATGGCAGATTTTATAGCTTTTGCAGGACATAAGAATCTATATGGACCATTTGGCACCAGTGGATTTTTTGTAAGAAAAGGAACAAAGATTAATCCATTTATTGCCGGAGGAACGGGAAGTGATTCACTTAACCTAAATATGCCAAAAACAATACCTGCAATGCTGGAACCGGCAAGTCCTAACATAGTTGCCGTGGCAGGAATGGAGGCAGCATTAGATGAAACAATTGGGCGAATAAGTGACTTTGAGGCAAAAGAAAAAGAATTAACAGAATACCTTGTAAAAGGACTTGAAAAAATAGAAAACATAACTACATATCTTCCATTGGAAGATTCACATATAGGAATTGTAGCCTTTAACATTGAAGGCTACAAGGCAGAGGATGTGGGAACAATATTAGACCAGGATTACCACATTGCAGTTAGAACAGGATATCATTGCGCACCACTTATACATAAATATTTGATGGATATAGAAAAGGGAGGCGTGGTAAGAGCCAGTGTTGGAAGGTATACAACAAGGGATGATATAGAAAAGCTGCTGGAGGCAGTGGAAGAACTAAGTGAGGAAATGTAGATGAGTTTTGTTGATTTAAATGTACAGTTTAGTTATAGAAGTGATGTAGATGACATAGCAACAGATTTTTTAGTGCCTGTTTTAAGTGAGAGTATAAGCTATAAAAGGTCTGTTGGATATTTTTCCACGTCATCGCTTATAAGTCTGTCCGTTGGATTGTGTAAAATGGCACAGAATGGAGGAAGGGTTGAAATAATATGTTCCCCTCAATTGTCAAAGGAAGATATAGAAGCTGTTAATTTAGGTTACAAAACAAGAGAAAAAGCAATTACCGAAGCTTTAGCATTAAGCATAGCAGAACCAAAAGATTATTACGAATCAGAAAGACTTAACCTTATTGTAACAATGATTGCAATGGGAATACTGGATATAAAAATTGCATTTATGGAAACAGATACAGGTATAAATATTTACCATGAAAAGATTGCTTTATTTGAAGATAAGTACGGAAATAAAATTGGATTTAACGGTTCGCTAAATGAGTCAGAAAACGGCCTGAAAAATAATTTTGAGTCAATAGATACATACTGTAGCTGGAAGAATGAAAGTGAAGAAAAAAGAGTAGAGAGAATAGAAGAAAATTTTGGAAAACTGTGGAACGATAAAACAAAAAAATTAAGAATAGTACCATTTCCTAAAATAGTGTTAGATAAGTTAATGACCTTTAAAAAAGGACAGGTTAATTTTGAACTAGATAATGAGCAATATAGCAACAATGGAATATTAAAAAAAGACAGTATTTTTCACGTTCCTGAAGATGTAACTTTAAGAGAATATCAAAAAGATGCAGTATCAGGTTGGATTAATCAAAATTATCAAGGCATTTTTTCAATGTCAACAGGTTCAGGAAAGTCGTATACGGCATTGGCATGTATGGTTGATTTGGCAAAAAAAATGGAAGAAAAGTTGGCAGTATTTATAGTTTGTCCTTACATTCATTTGGTAGGACAGTGGGAGGAAGATGAGGTAAATTGGGCATGTACGCCAATAATAGCTCATTCAAAGTCACCAGATAAAAATTGGGAACAGACATTAATAAAAGCTTATAAAAGATTTAGAAACAGTGAAAAACCATTTGTATGCATAACAACAAATGACACTTTTGCCAGCGAAAAAATTCAAAATATAATAACAAGATTTAATGAAGAACAGAATGTTCTTTTAATAGTTGATGAAGCACATAATTTTGGCTCAAAGAGATTATCAGAATTATTGCCTGAAAACATCAAATACAGAATTGCTTTATCGGCAACAATCAAGCGTCATATGGATAAGCAGGGAACGGATAAGCTGTTTAATTATTTTGGCAATGAATGTATTGTATATGATTTGGAAAGAGCCATAAAAGATGGGGCTTTATGCAAATACAAATATTATCCTATACCTGTTGTACTTGAAATGGACGAACTGGAAGAATATTCAGAATTAACAGAAAAAATAAAGAAATTCGTAATAGAAGAAAACGGAAAAATAAAAATATCGGAAGATGGAAAACTATTAGTTTTTAAAAGGTCAAGACTATTAGCTAAAGCCAGACAAAAGATTCCTACATTGTTGAAACTAATGGAAAAATATAAAGATGATAACAGCATTCTGGTATACAGTGGTGCATCAACAATGGAGAAAAGTGAAACCGGTGAACTTACAAAAATGATAGATGAAGTAACGGATAGTATTAAAAAGTCACTGGATATGCGTGTACATAAATTTACGGCAGAAGAAACTTTAGATGAACGTCAAGAGATAAAACACTATTTTGAAAAGGGATTATATCAGGTAATAACAGCAATTAAATGTTTAGACGAAGGTGTTAATATTCCGGGAATAAAGACAGCTTTTATAATGAGCAGTTCAAGAAATCCTAAGGAATTTATACAAAGAAGAGGCAGACTTCTTAGAAGAAGTAAAAACAAAAAATATGCAGAAATATATGATTTTATAACATTGCCGAGAGATTTATCAGATGTTGTATATGGCGATTATGAAAGCGACAGAACGATTATATTAGGTGAATTATTTAGAATGAATGAATTTGCTAAGCTTGCAGAAAACAGAAATAAAACTGAGGTATTGATTACGGAAATAATGAACGCATATGGCGTGTTCTTTGATATTGATGAAGAAAATAAGAAAATGGAGGAGTACTATGATGGATGAGAACAAGGAAATTAACAAGGAACTATTTGACAGGATGTTTAAAACTATTAGAACATGGGAAATCAAGAATGTAAGAAACAATGAAGAAACGGACAAAAAAATGGTAGAAAGAATATTAAACTACATCATAAGAGAAGTAAAATAGGAGGGATAGTCTAATGAAATTTAAAAAAATTATAATGACTAATTTTATGAGATACAAAGGAAAAAATGAGCTGGTATTTTCTTGTGACAATGATAAGAACGTGACAATTATATTAGGGGACAATACTTTTGGAAAAACAACCATAGCTCAGGCTTTCAGGTGGGGACTTTACGGTAAAGTTAAAAAGACTAACTATATAAAAAATATTGATGATATAGTTTTGTTGAATAATGAAGTAATATCATTAATGGATAAGGGAGATATTCAGAAGGTTCAGGTAGAAATAGTAGTGGAAGATGGACCAAATACATATACCTTTATAAGAAGTCAGGAATTTAGAAAGGTACGCGATGATAATGAAGATTTAACAGTTGCCCCTTTTAATAAAATACCGGAACTTTCTATGATAAAAAATGGTGGCGATATTATAAGCAATATGGGAAATAAGAATAAAAACTATAAGGTAGGTTGCGTACAAAATACCATTAATACAATGTTTCCTGAAAAATTGTCAGACTATCTCTTTTTCGATGGAGAAAGATGGAGCGAAAATGATAATAGAGCGGTAGATATTGAAAAGTCAATAAATACAATAATTGGTTTATCTTCATTAACTAAAATGACAGAGCATTTAAAACTAGGTAATAGAGATATGTCAGCTAATGTAAGCGTAATTTCTAAGTTAAATAGAAAAATAAAAGTTTCATCAAGTGAAGAAGAAAAAGTTAGAGTTAAAATTGAACAAATTCAAAGAGATATTGAGACAAATGTAAGAAAAATTGCAGATACTAAAGAAGAAATAGAAATGATGACAAGTGCAAAAGATGATTTGTATGAAATATTAAATAACAATAGGAGTATGGAAGAAGACCAAAAAAATCTTAAATATCAGACAAGTAGGAATAATAGAGAACAAAGTTATGCAAAAGAAATTTATACAGATATTGTTAAAAAATTCAGTCATTCAGATAAATTATTAGTAAGCGAATTGTTGCCAAGTGTAGAGAAAATAATTAGTCAGGTGGACTTAGAAGGAAAAGATATACCGGGAGTAACTTCAGATACAATTGACTGGCTACTTGAAAATAAGATCTGTCTGTGTGGAGAAGAACTGGTAGAGGGAGAAAAGCATTATGAAGCTTTAAAAAAGCTTAGAGAAGAAGTATACCCTAACAAAATAGGTGGACCGGCTAAATTATTAAAAGAAAAATTAAATATATGGGCTAATGATTCTAAAAATTTATTAGAGGACATAAAAGAGAAAGGTAATTCTTATGAAGTGTGTTTGGATGAGATAGAAGAGAGTGAAAATGAAATACATAGATTAGAGAGCAGAATAGACAAAAAATTGAATCTTGAAGATACAAGGAAAAAGTATAAGTATTATGAAGGGGCAATAAGAAATGCTGAATATTTAATAAAGAAACTTGAAGACAGTAATAGTGAATTGGAGAAAAAATTAACTAGCAATAAAGAGCAGCTAAAGAACATAGCAAGACAAAACAAGGAAAATGAAAGCGTACTTAGAGCAATAGCTTATGCAGAAGCTATTTATGACAGAGCGAAGATGAATGTCGAAATTCGTCAAAGAAATATGTTTAACGAGTTAAATGAAATCATAAAAGAAAATTTTGAAAAGATGTTTAACAGCACTGAAAAATATGCAGCATTGGGAAAAGATTTTAAGATGCATGTATATTACAAGAATCAGGGAATTGGTGGACAATCGACAGGTAAAGAAGAGAAATATTTGTCAGAAGGTGAAGTAACTGCAATCAACTTTGTTTTCATTGTTAGTATTTTAGAATTTGCAAAAAGACAGAAAGAAAAAGAAGATGATGAAAACTCAGTATTAAGTCTGCCTTTAGTTCTTGATGCGCCATTTTCAAAATTAGGTACTCAGAATATTGGATTAATCTCAAAGCAACTTCCGGAATTTGCAGAACAGGTAATTATATTTATGTTAGATAAAGACTGGGAGGCTTCAGGTTTAGAACAAAATACATTACCTGAATATTGCTACAGAGTAGAAAGAGAATATTCAGATATTAGTTCAACTATAGCAAATAATGGAGGTGCATTATAATGGCAAAAAACGAAAATAAAATTTATGACTATTTTAAATGTGAAGATTTTGTTTTTAATGGCAAATATGCAAGATATGCAGATGCTATGTGGACAAAAAATTTTATTGATAAAGATGATAAATTCGACAGACTTGTTGATTTATATGCAGTTTCAGCAATTATAGGGCTAAGAACAGAACGTAGAAGAGAAGACGATATAGATAAAACAGATAAGAGAACAGTTCAGTTAGCTCAAATAGCTCACGAGTATGATAGATTTAAAACTATTATGCAGGTTATCTTATTAGTAGATGACAGTAGAGGAATGTCACCGGAAGAGAAAGTCAGAATAGCATTTGACCAAAATCCTAAAACAGAATTAAGATATCAAGAGGATATGAAATTGTTTAATGACTATGCAAGAGGAGGTCTGGAATACCTATATAACAAGTTAGTGACTAGAAGTACAAGTCCTGATGACGAATTTGTTGATGCGAAAATAGCTAATATAGTTGCACTTTTTGAAAATGATATGAAAGATGAATTTGAGGAAGTGGAGTAGAAATTAATAAAATGCTGAAAAATTTGCAGATTTGAATAGGAAAAAAGTACAAGTCCTCAATCCTCATACGACTACTTTTATTTTTTATTTGCTTGATTTGTGGCTATAATTACGAGCAACCTCCAGCTCGAATCCGCTTTGCTACTTCTCGCTGGAGATTGTCACAACATTACTTATAAGCCGAGCCATTCATAGCCCTGCGGGCTATCTTATGGAGGGCTGTCGCCCAATAAGTATAAAATAAAAAGTAGTTGCCTGAGTATGTAAACATCCTCATTCAACTACTTTTATTTTACACTTACTCGGCTTGTAGCTTAACCAAAGTATCTCTTTAATAATCCTTCAAATGCTTTGCCGTGTCTTGCTTCGTCTCTTGCCATTTCATGTACTGTGTCATGAATTGCATCAAGGTTTGCAGCTTTTGCTCTCTTTGCAAGGTCGAATTTTCCTGCTGTAGCGCCGTTTTCTGCTTCAACTCTCATTTCTAAGTTTTTCTTTGTGCTGTCTGTTACAACTTCACCAAGTAATTCTGCAAATTTTGCAGCGTGTTCAGCTTCTTCGTAAGCCGCTTTTTCCCAGTATAATCCGATTTCAGGATATCCTTCTCTATGAGCAACTCTTGCCATTGCAAGATACATACCTACTTCTGAACATTCTCCTTCAAAGTTTGCTCTTAAGTCTGCAATAATGTCTTCGCTAGCACCCTGTGCTACACCAACTACATGTTCTGCAGCCCATGTCTTTTCGCCTTCTTCTACCTTTGTGAATTTTTCTGCTGGAACACCACAAACTGGGCACTTTTCTGGTGCTGAATCTCCTTCATGAACATAACCACATACTGAACATACAAATTTTGCCATCTTTTTTTCCTCCTAAATTTTAAAAATAATATTGTTAATATAAAACCTTTATAAAATACACTTAGTGTTTGGTTTTGCACTTAGGGCAAGTACCGTAGAAATAAGTACTGTGTCCTTTGATGTTACCACTATAGTACTGAGCAGCAATAGTACAAATTTCGTCAATTGACGGCATAAATATGTCATCGACACATCCGCACTGTGTGCATATGAAATGGAAGTGTGGATTAACATTGCCATCAAAGTGCTCCTTGCCATCACCAAGTTTCAGTGAAAGGGCATCACCCTGATCTACAAGAAATCTAAGATTACGATATACTGTTCCCAAACTTATATTAGGAAGTTCTTCGCGGATACTCTGATAAACCATATCGGCAGTTGGATGATCTGTACGATGTGTCAGATTATCTCTGATTAGTTCTCTTTGAATGCTCCGTTTAATCATGCTTACCTCATTTCTTAATAACAATAATAGTAACTATTACTAATATATCATTTTTTTAAAGTTTGTCAACTTTTTTTTGAAAAAAATCTTAAATAAATTTATAGAATTCATATAATCAATCTTTTAGTAGTTTGATACTCTAATTTTTATAAAAAAATATCCAGGATAAAATATGAGATTAGAATTGCAAATTACATTATCTTAACAGTAAAAAATATATACAAAAATAAGTAAAAATTTTTATTAAATATTAGCATTGGCTTAAAAAAGTTTTTTACTTATAACTTTAAATAGAGAGTTGAACGGGTTTAATTTAATAATGCAAATACAGGACTTTGGCTTTACAACACAGGCAAATTGACTTTAGCCGGAGAAATGTATAGAAGCAACGGAAATCCGGAAGGTTATGAACCAACACAGGTTGAAACACCTACACGTAGACCTTATGTAACATTAGGCGATGGTAGCATGGAAGGACCTTGGTCAAAAATAAAGAAGGTAAAGATTAAGAAATAACATTACGTTAATGGAAAAACAAGACTCCAACGTTAATTAGTTTGTTGCAAAGAACCAGTTGCTATGCACTACGATTATCGTTGGAGTTTCTTTTGGGTTTAATGCGAAAATCATACTAATCAAAGTATTTACAAGGATTATGAATATGTGTGTAGGTGGAGTTTCTTATTAAATCATTCTTTTTTATTTCAATTTTATAAATGTACCCCTACATTTAAAAAAGCCTATTTTTTGAGGTACATACGCCAATTTACTCTGCTTATTGCAAGGATTCTATTACTGAACATAACAAAAACAGGAGCATGCCACATAACGACACGCTCCTGTTTTGTTATATATTATGATTTGAATGTCAAAAGTCTAAATACTAATCATATGTATTGCAACTTAATTTACACTTTCATATTACAATTATTATTTTGATAATCTTTCATGAATGCTTGCAGCAGCCTGTTTTCCGGCACCCATAGCAAGAATAACTGTAGCGGCACCTGTTACGGCATCACCACCAGCATAAACATTATCTCTTGTTGTTTCAAGAGTGTCTTCATTAACTACAAGACATCCCCACTTGTTAGCTTCAAGTCCTTTTGTTGTAGTTCTGATAAGTGGGTTAGGTGAAGTACCAAGTGACATGATAACTGTATCAACGTCTAACTGGAAGTTACTTCCTTCAATAACTATTGGACGACGACGTCCTGAAGCATCAGGTTCGCCAAGTTCCATTTCAACACATTCCATCTTGCAAACACGACCATCTTCATCGCCGATTAACTTAACAGGGTTGTTAAGTGTTTTAAAGATAATTCCCTCTTCAATTGCATGATGAACTTCTTCACCACGGGCAGGAAGTTCTTCCATACCACGACGGTAAACAATATATACATTTTCAGCACCAAGTCTTAAAGCAGTTCTTGCAGCATCCATAGCTACGTTACCACCACCGACTACGGCAACATTTTTACTCTTAATAATAGGTGTATCATAATCATCAAGATAAGCCTTCATAAGGTTTGCTCTTGTTAAATATTCATTAGCTGAATAAACACCAACTAAAGCTTCGCCTTCAATACCCATAAATGATGGAAGACCTGCACCTGAACCAATGAATACAGCCTTGAATCCCATTTCCATGATTTCATCAATAGAAAGAACTCTACCGATAACCATGTCAGTTTCAACCTTAACACCTAAAGCTTCAAGATTTTCAACTTCCTTCTGAACGATAGCCTTAGGAAGTCTAAATTCAGGAATACCGTAAACCAAAACACCACCGGCTTTGTGGAAAGCTTCAAAAATAGTAACTTCGTAACCAAGTTTTGCAAGGTCACCGGCACATGTAAGTCCTGCAGGACCTGCACCAACAACTGCAACCTTAATACCATTAGATTCAGGTTTAACAGCATCATCATTGCTGTGAGCCATATGGTAGTCAGCTACGAATCTTTCAAGACGACCGATAGAAACAGGTTCGCCCTTGATACCACGGACACATTTTCCTTCACACTGATTTTCCTGTGGACAAACACGTCCGCAAACAGCAGGAAGACCATTAGTGCTTGTGATAATCTTGTATGCTTCTTCAAATTCTCCTGCCGCAACCTTAGCAATAAATTCAGGTATGCGTACACATACAGGACAACCACTCATACAAGGTTTATTTTTACAATTAATACAACGTGTAGCTTCTTCAATGGCCATTTCTTCAGTATAGCCTAAAGCAACCTCTTCGAAATTCTTATTACGTACGTTAGGATCCTGCTCAGGCATTGGAACCTTTGTTAAAGACATGTTTGGCATTATTTGGCACCTCCCATTTCATCAGCCGCTTTATACATACGGCAGTTTTCTCTATCGTGAGCTTCAAATTCTCTATATGTAGAATTACGTTTCATAAGCTCGTCATAATCTACCTGATGACCGTCAAAGTCAGGACCATCAACACATGCAAACTTAATTTCACCACCAACAGTTACACGACATCCACCACACATACCTGTACCGTCAATCATAATAGGGTTAAGTGAAACTAAAGTTTTAATATTGTATGGTTCAGTAACTTTAGAAACAAACTTCATCATTGGAATAGGTCCAATTGCGATAACAAGATCATAGTTGTTACCGGCATCAATTAAATCCTGAAGCTTGTTAGTTACAAAACCTTTCTCTCCGTAAGTTCCGTCATCTGTTGTAATGAAAAGTCTGTTACAAACTTCTTTATATTCATCTTCAAGAATAACAATATCCTTGCTTCTGAAACCGGCGATAACATCAACATCAACGCCCATATTAAATAAAGCTTTTGCAGATGGATAAGCTATGGCATTACCAACACCACCACCAATAACACATGCTTTCTTAATATCGCCAAACTCTGTTGCAGCACCAAGAGGTCCGACAAAGTCTAATAAAAAGTCTCCTTCCTTCATCTGAGAAAGAAGCATAGTTGTCTGTCCAACTATCTGAAAGATAATAGAAACAGAGCCTTCTTCTGCATTAGTATCTGCTATTGTAAGAGGCATTCTTTCACCACGTTCGTCAATTCTTAAAATAATGAACTGGCCTGCTTTTGCTTTCTTAGCAATAAATGGAGCCTCTACATCTAAACGCACTACAGTGTCATTAAGTTGTTTTCTTCGTAAAATCTTGTACATTCCTTAATCTCCTTTATAAATGCTACTCTTAAATATAGCATATTGATAAAATATTATCAATGTGAAAGTGGAAAAAGTTTAGCGAACTAATAATTTAATCTAATAAAGTGAGAATTAAATAAAAATACGCATAAAAAAGGCTATTATAATAATGTAGGAAAATTAATAAAAGAAAAAACCTAAACCACTAGCATTTTTCTTAATTAGATAGTATAATATCTAGTGGTTTGCTAGGAACAAAGCATAGCAGATAAAACAAATAATAAAGAACAATTCAAGTTAAATAGGAGGAAACCAAATGGTTAGAGCGATTGTTGGTGCTAACTGGGGCGACGAAGGAAAAGGTAAGATTACAGATATGCTTGGCGAAAAGTCAGACATTATCGTAAGATTCCAGGGAGGAAGTAATGCCGGACATACTATTATTAATGAATATGGTAAGTTTGCACTTCATTTACTTCCATCAGGAGTATTCTATCAGCATACTACATGTATTATAGGAAATGGTGTGGCACTGAACATTCCATATCTTCAGAAGGAGATTGATAGTATTGTATCACAGGGAGTGCCAAAGCCAAATATTTTAGTATCAGATAGAGCACAGATTCTTATGCCATATCACATTGATTTTGATGCATATGAAGAAGAAAGACTTGGCGGAAAGGCATTTGGCTCAACAAAGTCAGGTATTGCTCCTTTCTATTCAGATAAATATGCAAAGATTGGATTCCAGGTATCAGAATTATTTGATGAAGATACATTAAAGGAAAAAGTGGCAAGAGTAGTAGAACAGAAGAACATTATGTTAGAGCATATGTATCATAAGCCACTTATCAATGCTGATGAATTATTAGAAACATTACATGAATACAGAGATATTGTAAAACCTTACGTTTGCGATACAGCATTATACTTAAACAATGCAATTAAAGAAGGAAAGACAGTACTTCTTGAAGGACAGCTAGGAACATTAAAAGATCCTGATTTTGGTATTTACCCAATGGTAACATCTTCATCAACACTAGCAGCATACGGTGCAATTGGTGCAGGAATACCACCATATGAAATTAAGGATATTATTACAGTAGTAAAAGCTTACTCAAGTGCAGTAGGTGCCGGAGAATTTGTAAGTGAAATCTTTGGAGAAGAAGCAGATGAACTTAGAAGACGTGGCGGTGACGGCGGAGAATTTGGCGCAACAACAGGACGTCCTCGTAGAATGGGATGGTTCGATTGCGTAGCTTCACGTTACGGAGTAAGAATGCAGGGAGCTACAGAAGTAGCACTTACAGTATTAGACGTACTTGGATACTTAGATGAAATTCCAGTATGTGTAGGATACGAAATCGATGGCGAAGTAGTAAAAGACTTCCCAGTAACAGCAAAACTCAAAAAAGCAAAACCAGTATACGAAGTACTTCCAGGATGGAAAGAAGAAATACGTGGAATCAAAGAATACGACAAACTACCAGAAAACTGTCGTAAATACATCGAATTCATCGAAAAAGAACTTGGCGTACCAGTAACAATGGTAAGTAACGGACCAGGAAGACATGAAATCATATACAGATAGGCATTGAGCCGTGGAAGAAAAGAGAGATGCACGATGTGAGTTTACTCACAAGAGTGCATCTCTCTCTTTTCTTATATGGCGAAAGCCACTGACGAAATAGACCGAAGGTCTATGAGTACAGAGGCTCAATGCCTATCTGTATAAGTAGTAGCACACAAGGAGAAAGCCAGTGAGGTCATAGACCGTTAGGTCTATGAGTACAGATGGCTCAATGCCTATCTGTATAGTAGAGGGAAACAAGGCGAAAGCCAGTGAGGTCATAGACCGTCAGGTCTATGAGTACACGACTTGATGCCGTTGGTCAGTTTATGAAAAAAAAGAAAAATTTGCAGGATTATAAAAAAACCTTAGCATTTAAAATTTTAGTTTAAATGCTAAGGTCTTTTCTATTGTTTCTTCAACAACTTGCAAATCCATATCATTACATAAAAAAGCACCGGCAATATTATCATTGACCATGCACTTGCTCTCCAAGCATTAGTAAAATCTCCAACTCCAAAGTTTGTAAGAAGTGCAAGAACTAATGTAAGCAAAGCACAAAATACAAGTGAGATTATTGCCAATATGGCAAGGATACGTTTTAATTTTTCCATAAAAACTCCATTCTGTCACAAAACTGCAACGATAAAGCTAAAAAAGCTTATTTTCTGAACTCTTTTTAGTATAGTAGAAATAATATTTTATTGCAATTATTGTTTACTATTTGTATAATATCTGAGAGAAGAAAAATATAATGTTAGGTAAGAACAGGTGCTTAGCATATTAATACATTTGGAGGAAAAAATGGCAAACGATTATTTATTAAAGACATGGCGTGAAATCGCTTATAATCAGGAACAGACACAGGAACAGTATAATCAGTTCTGGGGTGCTTATTTCGTACAGGAGAAGGAAGTATACAAAGATATTCTTGGACATCCTGACGTAGTAGTAAAGGGAACAGTTGAAGAACTTGCAAAGAAATACAATATGGAAGTTCTTACAATGGTAGGTTTCCTTGATGGAATCAACGAAAGCTTAAAGGTTGAGAATCCAATTGAAGAATTAGAAGATACAACAGAAGTTAGCTTAGAATATGATCCTGAAAAGTTATACAAGAACATGGTTGATGCTAAGGCAGACTGGCTTTATAACTTAGAAGAATGGGACAACCTTTTAACACCTGAAAGAAGAAAGGAACTTTACAAAGAACAGAAACTTTCAGGAACCGTTATAAAGGAAAAGAAAGTTGGAAGAAACGATCCTTGCCCATGTGGTTCAGGAAAGAAATATAAATATTGCTGTGGAAGATAGTTTTCACAAAAAAATAGGCTGTTGCATCAGCCTATTTTTTTGAAATTATTAATTGATATTTTATAAAGAAAATTAAAAACAACAGCATCTTAATGGCAAAATGTCACTAAGGTGCTGTTATTTATTTCTGTTTATAACTATTTATAACTGCCTTTGCAGCTTTTTTCTTTGATTCCGAATGGCCGATTATAATATTGTATTCTGTTGCACGGATGGCATTAATTGCCTCCAAAGCCTCGTCGCTTGTTTTTTTCTTAAAAAGAATTGTGGAGCCATCTATTAATGTAAAGTGAAGTGAAAAAGTTGGTTCTTCGCTTTTAGGATTAAGCGAAATATTTCCAAGTCGGTAGCACCACACAATATCATTAAGTGGAAGTATGGAAATCTTGTTTTTTCCAAGGTCTATGCAATAGTTTTCAGTTATATAAATCGAGTTAATCTGTATGTAATTACCAAAACTAAGTTCTGACTCGGCATCGTCAATATATTCTTTTCCAAGCTGTTTGTTTAAAAAAGTGCAAACAGGGTAAAGATATGGATTAACTATTCCCATAATTGCTTCGACTATATTCTTTAATGAAATCAGCATAATAACTATAACAAACCACATAAAAATCATATATTTAATAGGGTGGTAATTAGCATTGCTAATTAAACACTCACCTGTGATTTTTGAAAGGGATTGAGAATCCCAGTTTAAGTCTTTTGAGAATGCATCAAGCATCTCCCTGTAAGAACTGTTGGGCTTTATAACTTTTCCCTTAAAACTGTAATTTGTTAATGTTTTTTTAGGTGTGCTACCTACAGGAAGAATCACAAAAACACATTGATTGTCATTTAGTGCATAATAATATCCGTATTTCTTATTGCCAAATTTTATAAGATTGTAACCTGAGTAATGTAGGGTTTTGGCAGTTACTTTTACGTATTTGTCAGAAAGTCTTACATTATATATATTTGATATGGGTTCGGGATTAAACACTTTAAAAAAAGGAAAAATCATTAACGATAAAATCATAAGAATAAAAGTTATCGTTGGAATGATTAGCCTTTTGGCGGATAAATTACGGATTTCACCAGTAATATTTATCATAAAAAGTTACCTGTTATATTTACCTTTCATACCTGTTTTTTATTTTATAATTTTAACATATTTAAAATTGTCATAGTCAGTATAATGTAGTGTGAGATTTTTGGCAAGTCTAATGGTTGCGTTTATAAAGTTTTGCTGATAGAATGGTAAGGATTATGGAGGAATACTATGGAAGCATATACGGGTTTTGCACAGGTTTATGATAAGTTTATGGACAATATTGAATATGATAAATGGTGCGAATATTTGGTTAGCATTTTAAAAGAATATGGTGTCAATTATGGTATTGTGTTAGATTTGGGCTGTGGAACGGGCAATATTACGGAACTGTTGGCAGACAAGGGCTACGATATGATTGGCGTGGATTACTCCCAGGAAATGCTTAATATGGCAATTGAAAAAAGAAAAAACAACGGTATATTGTATTTGTGCCAGGATATGCGTGAACTAGATTTGTATGGAACGGTAGCGGCAGTGGTAAGCCTTTGTGATTCCATTAATTATATTACGGAATTCGAAGATTTAGTTACAACTTTTAAGTTGGTTAACAATTATCTTGATCCAGGTGGAATTTTTGTTTTTGATTTAAAAACAATAGAGTTATACAGAAGTATTGGCGAATCAGTAATTGCCGAGGACAGAGAAGACTGCAGTTTTATTTGGGACAATTATTTTGATGAGGAAGATTGTATAAATGAATATATGCTTTCTATTTTTGTTAAAGGTGATGACAATAGATATGATAAATTTAGTGAGGAGCATTATCAGAGAGCTTATACAGTTGAAGAAATCAAAGAAGCTTTGAATCTTGCAGGACTTGAGTTCGTAACTGTTTATGATGCATTTACAAGAAATGAACCTAATAGCGAAAGCGAAAGAATATATGTTGTGGCAAGAGAATGTCAGAAAAATCAAGTTTCGAAATAAAAACTGAAAAAGATATAGATTAAAAATCAGGAGGAAAAAATAAGTGGACTATATAGTAAGAGCAACAGCAGCAAATAGTCAGATTAGAGCATTTGCAATTACATCAAGAGAGATGGTTGAAACAGCAAGACAGCATCATAATACAAGTCCTGTAGCAACAGCAGCTTTAGGTCGTTTGCTTACAGGTGGAGCAATGATGGGCGTTATGATGAAGGGCGACAAGGATATTTTGACAATTATGATGAAGGGCGACGGACCTATTAACGGAGTAACAGTTACAGCAGATTCACACGGAAACGTAAAGGGATATGTTGGAAATCCTAACGTGCTTATTCCTGCCAACTATGCAGGCAAGTTAGATGTAGGCGCGGCAATCGGTTACGGAACATTAACAGTTATTAAGGATATGGGACTTAAAGAGCCTTATTCAAGCCAGGTTCCACTTGGAACAAGTGAAGTTGCAGAAGATTTGACTTATTATTTTGCAACATCAGAGCAGGTTCCTTCAGCAGTAGGCCTTGGGGTGCTTATGTCAAAAGACAATACAGTAAAACAGGCAGGCGGATTTATAGTACAGTTAATGCCTTTTGCAGACGAAGAAACAATTCAGGCATTAGAGGATAGAATCAGCAAAATTACATCAGTTACAGATATGCTTGAAAAAGGTATGACACCTGAAGATATTCTTAAAGAAGTAATGGGCGACATGGATGTTGAGTTTACAGACAAAATCGATACACAGTTTAAGTGTACATGTAGCAAGGAAAAAATTGTAAAGGCACTTGCAGGATTAAGCAACAAAGAATTAGACGAAATAATTAATGATGGCAAGGCAATCGAAGTAAAATGTGATTTCTGTAACACAACATACAAGTTTAGTGTTGAAGAATTAAAAACATTAAGAAAAAAATACTAGACTTTCAAACTTTAGAGTGATAAAATCTTAAAGTAAGTAAAGGTATCTCTCAGGAGGTTGAAATGAGTAAAAAAATTAGAAATACAGAAGTTGATCATCTTTTTGATGCAATATTAACATTAGAGAATAAGGAAGAGTGCTATACATTTTTTGAAGATGTTTGTACAGTAAACGAGTTGCTTTCTATTTCACAGAGATATGAAGTAGCCAAGATGTTAAGAGAAGGAAAGACTTATCTTGACATATCTAATGCCACAGGTGCATCAACAGCGACAATAAGCAGAGTCAACCGTTCACTTAATTATGGAAATGACGGGTATGATATGGTACTTGAAAGAGTATTAAAGAAAGATGAATAAAAAGTAAAGGTACGAGATAGAGATTTCGTACCTTTTTCTTTAGGCAAAATTTCAATAATATTCCACTAAATAAGAGAATATTCCACTTTTTTAAAAATTAAGTATGCTATAATGAAAATGAGAAATCCAATATGGAAAAGAAAGAGAGTAGGAGGAAAGATATGAAAAAAAGTAAGAAAAAATTTATTATGTTTGCTATATTAAGCGTTTTGCTAATGGCAAATATGAAAAACGTAAATGCTGGACAAGTTCAGAAGAATGATAAAAGTGTTGCGATTGAGGAGTTAGGAGGTTATTTATCAGGAGTGGACTGTCAAAAGAATGATAAAGTAGAAATAAGTCAGTCTTTTAATGTGGAAAATTCAAAAAACAAAAGTTCTATATTTTTTGTGAAAGTAGCAGATGAAGAGATAGGAGCAATAAATGTTACAGAATACGAAGGAAAAAAATTAACGTCATTTTTATATAGTGAAAATTTTTTTAATGATATAGGAGAAGAGAGAATTAGCGTTGAATCAAATGGCAATGGATTAAGTTTACATAGCAAAAAAGAAACGAAAGTAGTAACAGGTGAAAATGCAGGAAAAACAATAAGAAAGAATAATTCAGATAGAAAATTAAAAAAACGAAAGTTTTCAGATATATCAAAAAATGTAAAATTAAATTCAGATGAATATGAAATAGAGACAGCAAGTATAAATGATAGTGAATATACAACAGATTTTTCATATATAGGAACGCATAAGAAAAAGTATGAAACTATAAAGAATACAAAAAATACGTTAATGTTATACACGACAAAATTAGATTTGATTGCTAATGGAGAAATTAACAATCAGGGAATATGTTGGGCGGCAACAGGGGCTAGCATTATTAATTATAAACGTGGCGGAACGGTTAAATGTAATGCAAGGAAAGTGTATTATGATTTAAAGAAAAAATACAATGCGGATCCAGTTGGAAATATTCAGTGGGAAAAGAGAATGTGGGAGTATTATGCAATATCTATGAAATATGTTGAACATAAATTATCTTTTACAGATGTTTTGTATTTAATGGAAAGCCATAAACCGGTTTTTTGTAGTTTCTTACATAATGAAGAAAACAGTGCAAAAAATTATGCTCATGCAGTAGCTTTGTGTGGATGCTATTATAGAACAGACTTGCAGCGATATTATTATGTTTATATGGATTCTAATATGCCAATGAATGGAGAAAATGTATATGTAGTCAATCATATTTTTCCTTCAGAATTAAATGGAAATACGGGATATAAATTTTATTATAATCCAGGAAATGGAGATATTTATAATAACTGGAGATATGCTTTTTATTAGGAGGGAGTATGAACACAAAAATAAGCGTTGTGATAGTAATGGTGATTATGTTATTTATTTGCAGTCAGGGAAATATTGTTAATGCAGAAACCGTAAAAATTGATACAAACCGATTTAAAACTGTTGTTATTGAAAAGGGTAAAAGTGCAAAATTATGCAATTTGTCAATGAAAAAAATAAAATGGAAAAGCACTAATAAGAAAGTAGCAACTGTTAATAAAAAAGGATTAGTTAAAGCTAAAAAGATTGGCAAGGCAAAGATAACATTAAAGGATCAATATGGTAAGAGAAAGACTATAAATGTGCAGGTGAAAAAGAAATTAAAAAAAGCTACTAATAAGAATGTTACAGTCAAGGTTGTAGAAGGTAATAAAGATTATGTAAAGCTTGAATTAAATAATAAGTCAGACCAATGTATTTTTGTGGCATATCCATACTATTTAATTGTCAAGAATGGTGAGAAGAAAGAGTATGTAAGCAAAAAAGAAATTCTTAATTCTAGGAGACCACCGATAAGTTTAGCACCAGGAAGTAAAGTGCGAATAGGAGTAAGTCTTACTAATTATAATATGATTGAAGGATTAACATATAAGATAGAATGTGAAGTGTTTACTAATCTACAGGAAATCGGAATAGCGGATTATGAAATAACCACAACATTTTGTTATAAGTAGCATGTTAACTGCGTATGATTTATTTTTTTGAAATACATACAGTTAATTTGAATATTCTGAATATGTTTGGTTAACATAACACGGAGAAAATTATAATTTTAATAGAGTGTACCCCGAAAATTAAAGGAAGTGTAATTTTCGGGGTACAAATATTGAAGAAAATATAGTATAAGTGACATATTGGTTAATATAATACATAGAATAAAGATCAATATGTGACAAAAACGTATTTAAAGCAAGAATAAGTGATATAATCAGTTTACATAAAATAAAATCGTACCCCAAAAACAGAAGATTTGAATATGTCTGGGTACGGTGCAGAAAAAGTACGTGGAACACTACAATTTATTTCTTATCTTTGCCAGTATCACCCTTTGAACTAGGCAAAGAATCAATAAGCTTCTCAATAAGTCTTTTTCTAATATACATATCGTAGCTTAATGTGGCAATTAGCCCAATTGTTTCAATTGATTCACGGTCAGAGCTTTCTAAGTCACCAAAGATGTTCTGAGAATTTTTAAATTCTTTAATCAAAGGCTCAATAAGGTCGCTTTTCTGAACATGATTTAAGAAAGCGTTAGTTACATCTTCTAATGAATTAGGAATGTCATCATTATTGTAATAATCCTTTAGAAGTGGAGTTACAATAGTCTGGATATCGTTTATAGATATAACATTCTTAAAGAAAAAGATTAAGATTAAGATAATCATGTGATCTTTTGAATACTTCTTTTTTTCAGGAGGAGGCAACAGGCGGCTTTTTGCATAGTTGTTAATCATGGTCTTTGTCAAAAGCTTGTCATCGTCATGTCTTTTGGAAGTATTAAACTTTCCATTAAGATATGTTGTTACCTGATCCATATATAAATCTATGTTAGGAATATCATCAATGTTAAATGATTCTATTTCTTCTAAAACCTGGTTAATTAAATCTTCTGATTGCATTGTCTTACTCCATAAATAATTTATTATCTGATACTACAAGGATAACACGTAGTAATAAAAACCACAAGATAAAATATTAATAAAAAAATCTATATAAAATCATGGAATATGGGAATTGGAATATAAAATTGAAACAAGCAAATATAATAAAAAACAAAATTAAAGGTGTCTTTATTCTTAGAATGGAATATGTTAAAATATTTTAGCAGTGTAAATGATTATGAAAATTGGAAACAGGTTACAATCAACGTAATCATAATAACAAATTAAACAATTATAATTACCGGTAAGGATGGAATTTATGAATAATATATACGAAACATTAAATGATATGCAGCAGTTGGCAGTTTATCATACGGAAGGACCATTGCTTATATTGGCAGGTGCAGGGTCCGGAAAGACCAGGGTGCTGACTCATAGAATTGCATATTTAATAGAAGAAAAACACGTTCAGCCATACAATATTATGGCAATAACTTTCACAAACAAAGCGGCAGGTGAAATGCGTGAGCGTGTAAATAAGATTGTTGGTTTTGGTGCGGAACAGGTTTGGGTAAGTACTTTTCACTCAGCCTGCGTAAGAATTTTAAGACGATATATTGACAGAATAGGATATAGTAACGATTTTACTATTTACGATACAGAAGACCAGAAGAAACTTTTAAAGGACGTAATCAAGAATCTTAATCTTGATCCAAAGATGTATAAGGAGAATGCAGTTCTTGGAAAAATATCTGATTTCAAAAACAAGCTTGTAACAACAGGCGAGGTTGCCCAGATGGCACAGTCAGATTTTAAATTGCTTAATATTTCAAAAATATACAACAATTATCAGGAAGCTTTAAAGAAGAATAACGCGCTTGATTTTGATGATCTTATAATGAAGACGGTTCAGCTTTTTAAACAGTGTCCGGAAGTCTTGGAAAGCTATCAGGAAAGATTAAAGTATATTATGGTTGACGAGTATCAGGATACTAACGGAGCTCAGTTTGCTTTTATTAAATTGCTGGCTTCTAAGTATCAGAACCTTTGCGTAGTAGGTGATGATGACCAGTCAATTTACAAATTTAGAGGTGCGGATATTTCCAATATTCTTCAGTTTGAGAAAAACTTTAACAATGCAAGGGTAGTTAAGCTGGAGCAGAATTACCGTTCAACAAAGACTATTCTTGATGCGGCAAATGAAGTTATTCACAACAATAAAGGTAGAAAAGACAAGACACTTTGGAGTGACAATGAACAGGGTGAAAAAATAGATTTGTATCAGGCTGAAGACGCTTACGCAGAGGCAGATATGGTAGCCTCAACAATTAAGGAAAATGTGGATTTTGGAAGGGCAGATTATAGTGATTACGCGATTTTGTACAGAACAAATGCCCAATCCAGAGCATTGGAAGAAAAATTATTGCTTAGAAATATTCCTTACAAAATCATTGGCGGACAGAACTTCTATCAGAGAAAAGAAATCAAAGACGTTTTGGCATACCTTAGAATTATCTGCAATGCAACAGATGACATAGCTGTAGAAAGAATTATAAACGTGCCAAAGAGAGGCATTGGTGCGACTACAGTTACTAAGGCTAAGGATTTTGCAAGAGCTTACGGTTTTAATTTGTATGAGTCATTGCTTGAAGTTGAAAACATTCCGGGGCTTGAAAGAGCAGCAACAAAGGTAAGAAAATTCACTGATTTAATTGAGAATTTCAAAGACCAGCAACAGAGTATGTCTTTAAAAGAGTTAGTTAACGAAGTGTTAAACGAGACAGGATATGTGGCAGAACTTGCAGCAGAAAACACAGATGAAGCCAATGGCAGAATCGAAAACATTGATGAATTAATAACAAAAGTAACTGAATACGAGGAGAATACAGACAATCCAAGTCTTGCAGAATTTTTGGAAGAAGTTGCTTTGGTTTCAGAAATTGATAACTTAGATGAAGACAGCAGTTATGTTGTTTTAATGACAGTTCACAGTGCAAAGGGACTTGAATTTCCTAATGTTTTTCTTTGCGGGATGGAAGACGGATTATTCCCGGGATATATGAGCATTATGTCAGATGATCCGGAAGAACTGGAAGAGGAAAGAAGACTCTGCTATGTTGCAATAACAAGAGCAATGAAGCATCTAACAATAAGCTACGCAAAGCGTAGAATGGTAAGAGGGGAGACTCAGTACAATATTATTTCAAGATTTGTAAAAGAGATCCCAATGAGCCTTGTAAACAGCAAAAATGTAACGGATAGAGTTGCAGCAGGTTTTGAAAAGAAACCATCTTTTAGTGGTTTCGGCGGCTATGAAGGCTCGTTAAATCATGGTGGCTCAGGCTATATGGGTTCATCTTACGGCGGCTCAAGAAATTTTGCTGCAAATGAACACAAAAACGCTTATAGAACAATGGCAAAGAAGCCTGCATATGGCAATCCGTCAACTAAGCCGGGCTTTGGAAAGCAGTTTGTTGTAACAAAGGCAGACATTGATTATGGCGTTGGCGACAGAGTTCATCATATTAAATTCGGTGATGGAACTGTTCTTGGAGTTGAAGATGGACCAAGAGATTATCAGGTTACAGTTGAGTTTGACACAGCAGGTCAAAAAGTTATGATGGCATCTTTTGCAAAACTTAAAAAATTGTAGTAAATATATTTGATTTTTGGTATAATACCAATAAGTATAAATTTTGAATCTATTATCAATCAGATAGAAAACGAGGTGACAGAAATGGACGATTTAATTAAGGGCGTAAAGATTGGAAAAATCTTAACAAAAGACGATGAGAAGAAAGAAACAAAGAAGATTGTTGCAATCGTTTTGGCAGTAATTGCAGCAGTAGCAGCAGTAGCAGGTGCCGCATATGCAATCTACAGATTCGTTAACAGAGATTATTATGATGACTTTGAAGATGATTTCGAAGATCTCTTTGAAGACGAAGATGAAGACGATTTTGAAGAAGAATAAAAATTAAAAAGCAAACAACAAAAAGTGGCCCAAGCTGAGTAGTAGTTGGTAGAATCCGGCGACTGCTTTGTTTGGGTCAAAGTTGTTTTTAGAGTATATGAAATTTTTTAATTAAGGTTTATTATTAACATTTATATATAAAGAAGCATGTAAAAAAGGAGCAAAGATGAAAAAAGGTGTTGAATATACAGGAGTAGTTACAAAGGTTACTTTTCCTAATAAAGGGGAAGTGGATTGTGGTGAAGACGGAATAGCATCAGTAAAAGGCACATTGCCGGGACAGAAGGTTAAGTTTGTTGTTTCAAAAAAGCGTTCAGGCAAGGCTCAGGGAAGATTAAAGGAAATAATTGAAAAATCACCAATGGAAGATGTTGAACCTAATTGCCCACATTTCGGTGATTGCGGTGGCTGTTCTTACCAGACAATGAGTTATGAGAATCAGTTGAAACTTAAGGAAGACATGGTTAAGGGGATTCTTGACAATGCAATCAAAGGAGACTACCAGTTTGAGGGAATACTTGGCAGTCCTGTGCAGTGGGGCTACAGAAATAAGATGGAATTTTCTTTTGGTGACCAGTTTAAGGATGGACCTTTGGCACTTGGAATGCATAAGAAAAACAGTTTCCACGACATTGTAACAGTGGATAACTGCAAGATTGTAGACAGGGATTACAATATTATTTTAAGATGTGTTTTGGATTACTGTGCAAAAAAAGAGTTACCTTTTTATCATAAATTACGTCATGAAGGTTATGTAAGACACTTGTTAGTCAGAAGAACAACTAAGACAAAAGAACTTTTGGTTGCCCTTGTTACAACATCAGATGCAGAAATGGAGAAAAAAGCTGACTTTATGGGGTTAGTGGAAGAAATAAAGGCACTTGATTTGTCAGCTAAGCTGTGCGGAGTTATTCATATTATTAATGATGGTTTGGCAGATGTTGTGCAAAGCGATGAGACAAGAGTTCTCTACGGACAGGAATATGTTTACGAAGAACTTTTAGGCTTAAAGTTCAAGATTTCAGTATTTTCATTTTTCCAGACTAATTCACTTGGAGCGGAAGTTTTGTATTCAAAAGCAAGAGAATATATTGGAGAAACAAAGGACAAGTTAATATTCGATCTATACAGCGGAACAGGCACAATCGCCCAGATTCTTGCGCCTGTTGCAAAAAAAGTAGTTGGGGTTGAAATTATAGAGGAAGCTGTTGAAGCTGCAAAGGTTAATGCAAGCTTAAACAACCTGGATAATTGTACTTTTATCGCAGGAGACGTATTGAAGGTAATCGATGAACTTCATGACAAGCCGGATTTAATAGTTTTAGACCCTCCCCGTGATGGAATAAATCCTAAAGCATTACAGAAGATAATAAATTTTGGCGTGGACAGAATGGTGTATATAAGTTGCAAGCCAACAAGTCTTGCAAGAGATTTGGAAATGCTTCAGGAACAGGGGTATAAGGTTGAAAAAGCATGCGCAGTGGATATGTTCCCTGGAACAGTGCATGTGGAGACGGTGGCGCTATTGTCCAAACTTTCTGATGTAAAGGATAATATCGAAGTAACAGTGGATATGGATGAAATGGATGTAACATCTGCTGAAAGTAAAGCAACTTATGAGGAGATTAAGAATTATGTGCTTAAGATATATGGTTTGAAGGTTTCGAATCTATATATTTCACAGATAAAAAGGAAATGTGGAATAGAGGTTGGAAAAACTTATAATCTGCCAAAGTCGGAAGGAAGTAGACAGCCTCAGTGTCCGATAGAGAAGGAAAAGGCAATTATGGATGCACTGAAACATTTTGGAATGATTTAAATAAACATTTAGAGATAAAGGAGAACGTGAGATGGCTAAATCTACAACACAATCAATAGAACCTATAATTGCTGATTTGGCAAATAATTGGCTGAAATCATATAAATTGGATTATAAATTAGAGCAAGAATCTTTAAATACTGAGATAGATACTGCTTTGAACGAGTATTTCTCAAAAAGCGGTGGAAAAGGTGGAAATAGACCAGATGCCAAGCTTTTATTACAGGATAAAAGTTTGAATTTCTATCCTATTCTTATTGAATACAAGGGATATAAGGATAAACTTGTAAAATTGGATTCCAATGGCCAAGTTGATAATCGTACAGCAAAGAATGAACCAATATTAAAGAATATTAATGCATATGCAGTAAATGGTGCTGTTCATTATGCAAATGCATTATTACATTATACAAGCTATACTGATATTATTTCTATAGGTATGACAGGATATAAAGATGATAGCGGTGATGTGCAATATTCTATTGGAGTATATTATGTGTCGAAAAGTAATTTTGGTATTGGTCAGAAGGTAGATGATTATACTGATTTTTCATTCTTAAAAGAGGAAAATTTTGATGCGTTTATTGATAAAGTAAAAAAACTTCAGTTATCTCAAGACGAAATTGATAAACTGAAAGAAAAACGCGAACGAGAAATTGATGCTAGTTTAGTGCGTTTAAATAATGATATATACCAAAATGAAAAAGGTTTAGGTGAAAATGATAGGGTATATTTAGTTGCAGCGTCGATTATTGCAACAATAGGGGTGCCGGGAAAGGTAGCACCACTTGAAAAAGCTGATTTGAAGTCATCTACAGAAGAAGGAAATACAGATGGTGACATTATTGTTAGAAAAATAAAAGCATTTCTTAATGAAAAGAAACTACCTAAAGAAAAGAAAGAACTTATAATCAGAACATTACAAAATACACTTACTACAGATAATATAAATAAGGTCGAAAATGGTGAGAGTCAGTTGAAACGTGTATTTACAAAGATAGTAGATGATTTAGGTATTTACTACAAAATCGGATTAACAACTGACTTTACAGGAAAATTATTTAATGAGATGTATAGTTGGCTTGGCTTTACTCAGGATAAGTTAAACGATGTAGTTCTTACCCCATCATATGTAGCTAATTTACTGGTGAAACTTGCTCGTGTAAATAAGGATTCATATGTATGGGATTTTGCTACGGGTTCAGCAGGATTGCTTGTAGCGGCAATGAATGAAATGCATTATAGATGCAAAAAGCAAAATAAAATCTCCTAATCAACTTGCAATAAAATCTGCGGAGATTAAAGCAAACCAGTTGTTGGGCTTAGAGATACTATCAAGCGTTTATATGCTTGCAATTTTGAATATGATTTTGATGGGTGATGGAAGTTCAAACATTCTTAACAAAGACTCATTAAAAGATTTTAATGGAAATTACGGATTTGGAAATACAAATAAGAAGTTTCCAGCCGACGCTTTTATATTAAATCCACCATATTCTGCACCAGGTAATGGTATGATATTTGTAGAAAAGGCATTGTCAATGATGGAAAAAGGATATGCAGCAATTATTATCCAAAATTCAGCTGGTTCGGGCAAAGCGACGACATATAACAAGAATATATTGAAACATAGTACATTATTGGCAAGTATAAAAATGCCATTGGATTTATTTGTAGGAAAATCTAGTGTTCAAACAAATATCTATGTTTTCAGAGTAGGAGAAGCTCATCAGAATGATGATCTTGTGAAATTTATAGATTTTACAAATGATGGATATACAAGAACTGATAGAAAGAAGTCAAGTTGTAATTTGCGCGATACAGACCATGCAAAAGAAAGATATCAAGAGATTGTTGATTTAGTACGTTTCGGAAAATCAAAGCTTAATTTATTTACTGAAAAAGAATATTATGAGGGAAAAATCAATATCGAAAATGGTAACGACTGGAATCAGACCGCACCGGTAGACACAAAACCCACATTGGAAGATTTCAAAAAGACAGTCAGTGATTATTTGGCTTGGGAAGTTACCAATCTTTTGAAGAATCAAAGTTTGGATGATGAACGCCTGGGAAAATAAATGCCTCACTCAATAAAAAACTCAATAAGGTTGAGTGGGGCGAATTCAGAGTGGGTGAATTATTTGATATTAGTAATACATCAAGTTTTAATGCTGATAAACTGGTTGATGGCGATGATTATGATTATGTCACAAGAACGTCAAATAATCAGGGAGTTCTAAGAACAACAGGTTTTATAAATAAAGATAACATAAATGAAGCAGGGGTGTGGAGCTTAGGGTTGCTTCGAATGGATTTCTTTTATCGCAAGAAAAGGTGGTATGCAGGACAATTTGTTAGGAAAATAGTTCCTAAGATTGAATTAACACCTAAGGTAGTTCCATTTTTTACAGCAGTACTTAATCGTCAAAAACCAATATTGCTCTCAGTGCTTGTGCGACATATAGATGATACCTTTAGAAACTTGAATATAAAACTACCTGTGAAAGACGGAAAAATCGATTTTGATTTCATGGAATCATTTATAGCGGAGCTGTCCGCTTATCTAAAGATAAGCGGGTTGGATAATTATGAATTATCACAACAAGAGATAAAAGCTCTTGAAAAACTAAAAACTATTTCATGGAATAAATACAAGATAGGAAAACTGTTTGATAAAATAAAAACAAAGAAACTACCTTACAAAGCGAAAAAATTGCCAACTTCTCCATCAGGTAAGAATATATTACCTTGTTTAACATCTAGTTTCAAAAATCAAGGATTGAATTACTATGCACCTATAGATGGAGCTACTATTTTGAAGAATGTAATCACCATACCGCAAAATAGTGATGTGTATCGTGCTTATTATCAGTCTAAAGATTTTACCGTTTTGTCTGATGCCTATGCAATAGATTGGATATATGATGATTGTAAATTAACAAGAAATCAGTATTTATTTATGGTTATGTGCATTAACAAAGTGACGAATTTGTCTATATACTCATATAAAAACAAGCTTGGTGGATGGAATGTAGTGAAAGATAAATATATTTTACTACCAAAAACAAACGGTAAAATTGATCTTGATTTTATGAACGACTTTATATCTGCAATTATAAAACTTGCAATACAAGATGTTGTTATATATACAGATGAAAAAGTTGAGCTCACAAAACAGGTGATAGATTCAAGAAAAGATACCAATGCAGATATATTAAATCAACCGTTAATATATAAAGACGAATTAGAACACGATACATTGATGGTGGCAGAGGAATCAGTCCATAATAAAAAAGTAAATACTTAAGGTGCTTATATTTTACAATAAAATGTGTGTCAAAAAGTGAAGCCATTTTTTAAAAGTGTAGTCAGAAAGTAGAACATCTTTGAGAAAGTGACTCCAAAAAGTGACATGTCTATATAAATATTAAGAGGTTTTAGGAGACTTCCTAACAAGATGCAATTGTATATACAAATGCGTATCTTGCAAAAGACATCACACCTCATTTGTTGCCATATTTAATTACATATAAGTACATTTAAATACTTAGAAAAACAATCATATATGATACAAAATAATGAAATTCGACCAAGATAGAATTCGACAAAAGATTTTTTTAGTACTAAAATATTTTTTAGAAGTTCAAAGGTGTTGAAAGCTGATGAATTAAATATAATTTAATAATAAAAGCCTTATTGTTAACAGTAGTTCAAAAGACTAACTGTTTATGGATAAGGCTTTTTTTATTGTCGAAAGGAAGGTGTGAGAGAGTGAATCAATATATAAAAAGGGAAACAAAAATAGAAAACTATGACCCATGTCCAAGATTTTTGTCAAAAATGAAAGTTTCGCCAATAGCAAAACTCGTATACACAACATTATTGGGTAGAACTTTTTTATCAAGGAAAAACGGACTAAAGGATGAAAATGGGAATGTATATGTAATTTATCCGGTAAGAGCATTAGCAAAAATTGGAAAGTAAGACTTGTAAATCCCGGGAAGGCTCTAAATCTACCTGATAAATCTCCTTTTCCAAAACGCATTTGCGAATAAAATGGCTCATATACTAATCGATAATATACTAATCGTGTAAAAACAACTTTAAGCATAATACTTATGTTATTATACCATAGTTTGAAAAAATAGAAAATTATATTTCATCAACGTTTCATAAAAGGTGTGTAGAATGTTATTAAAGGCAACTATAAAATGCCATTGTGTAAAAAATAAAGGAGGAATAATTTACGTAAACTATCAACAAAGGACATAAATGGCAAGGATTTTACAAGTAAAGATTTTGAGAAGTATGATCTTAATATGGTAAATGTATTTGCAACTTGGTGTACAGCTTGTGTAAAGGAAATTCCTGATTTGGTTGAGTTTCAGAATGAAATGAAAAACAAGGGTGTAAATATCGTTGGAGTGTATCAGATGTGGACGATGTAAAAATGCTTGTCCAGTGGATGCAATTAGTTATTGAGTAAGAAAATAGAGAGGAGTAGTTAGGAAAGTGATAAAAAATGCTATAGCATATATTACAAGAAAGAGA